>JQIA01000273.1_pt1 | contig 25014 bp, 29 predicted proteins | sample 811431 | NCBI WGS metagenome assembly JQIA01 (sample SAMN02998118, study PRJNA258478) | marine sediment metagenome | biome: marine; feature: seafloor; material: sediment; isolation source: oil-polluted sediment collected from 3 locations (0.5 km, 0.7 km and 0.9 km)... | place: USA: Gulf of Mexico ...
GTACAAAGTTGTCTTCCTTCATTCCTATGTTACGTAGTTGATCCACGATTAACACATCAGGTTTAACTTTGACAACTAACTCCTCGATCTCTCGCGGTGTTCCCGGAGTCATGCGCTGCATATACATATTACCGTAGCCTTGTTGACACGCTTCCTCATACGCCGCATCCGCGTGTTCGGTAACGTAGCTCCTTGGCTTGTCTATCAGCCTACCGATCATACGTAAGCCTATGTCCTCGATAGGTTCCTCGTTACCTATGTACAGGACGGTAAAGCGTTGCGCCAAGAAGCCGAAGCATGCGTTGATAATGAACATCGTCTTACCCATTTCAGGACGGGCGAATACAACTACGTGATGCCCGCGTAATAACCCCCCTCCAAGGCGCTCGTTAAGTGTACGAGGGTACATTATTATACGATTACCATCACCGCCTGATGTTTCTATCAGATCAGATACTCGTGGTGCGCATAATAGTTCACTCTTCTGCTCGCCTCCAAGATCAGTAGCTTCACTGACCTCGCGGTACTCGTCCATCAACTCAGCAACACCTTTAGACTGGCCGGATGCCAGCAAGGTACCCAGCCTTGCCTCTATCGCTTCACGTTTTGCGCCTAGCAGTTCGGCTACTATATTTGCATCACTGACTTCCTCACTTGCCAGTGCTTGCAGTATATGTTCAAAGGTAGCCTTATGTTTAGGGTTGGTTACGTCCTGCAACACAAGGCCTGTTAATGTTTCAATGTCAACCGCCTGTACAGCCGCGTCACGCTCGTAGTAAGCCCCGACAGCAGCCAAGACTACACGCCCTGTCTCCGTGAGATCCTCCTCACTCACGTGCTTATCTATCAAGCTGAATGAGTCGCGACTGCATATACTGGCGGCTAGTAGTTTACGCTCCGTTGACATACGCCTCCCCCTTAGTAGCACCGTTAAGTGTGTGCTCCAAGCCGTTAGATATAACGTACTCATCGTACAGTATAGCTGCCTCTACGATCGTTATCCCGCGTCCTCCATAATCAGGATAGTTTAAGGCGCTTGGGCTGTTGCAACGCTTCTTCATGTTTCTCCAAACATTATGCACTGGGTGCCCTGTCTTACCGTGACGCTCGTGTTGTCTATGCTCCGTACTCACGTGACTCCTCCATCGTTAAGTAAGTTCTTAGTTTCAAGAACACCCGTCCTAAGTGTCGGGATACAGTTGCCTCCGTCATAGTACGCTCGTCTGCGATAGCCGCCTGCGTCATAGGGTCTATGTACATACTTGATGCGAGGTTGATACCGTACAGGTCACATATACACTGGCGCTCCATAGGTTGTAAGGTTGCAAGCGCTCGCATAAGACGCGCTTTGCGCTCCCCTTCCAATAGCTCCTGCAAGCCGTCCGCCTCAGGAGTCGCTGCTACGTAGGTATCCTCTGTATCCTCTGTCTCACCGAAGGCGAAGTCATCTACCCCGTCCTCGCAGGTGTCATACAAAGAGTACTCTAAGGAACATACCGCAAGAATGTTAGTTACTGATTCTAGCTGCATGTTTAATTTATCAGCTACCTCTTGGTGTGTTGGTTCCCTCATTAGTTCTGCTGTTAACTGGCGCTGTGCTCGGTGTATTGCTGTGTTGATGCGCCCTTTGCCGTCAGGTAGTGCTATTAAGTCATAGCCTCGTACTCTGAACCGTTTGTTAAGGGCGAACAATACCAAGCTGTGTGCATACGTCCTGAATTTAGCTCTACCGTCATCTGTGAACGATAGTTCGGCTTCACACAGGGCTACCATAGCATCAGAGATTACATCGGCTTGACCGTCCTCATCTACAATGCCTCGGCGTACCGCGTAGCGGGTAGCTAGGGCTGTGATGTACTTGTGTATCTCTACTGTTATGTGGGTGTTAGACATTCTAGGGTCTCCTTAACTCTAGCTTCTGTCATATCTTTAAAGTCCATATCAATAGATAGTATGCTGGACTCATTGAACAAGAGCTTGTGTTTACGTTGTAGCTTTATGGATATAGCGAGAGCGTCTGCATCTAACGCCCATACTACATGCTTGGCATGTGCTGCTATCTCTAGCGCATAGTTATAGGAACAACCCGTTCCGCACAGAGCAACAGCATTTGTATAAAGTGCCACTCTAACTGCGGAAGGGATGTCCTCCACTACTACCACCATAGGGAGCTGGGGATGAGTACGATACCACGACATGTGAGGCTCATCTTTGTCCATATGGGTAAGTGCTTTGGTGTAAGCATCCTTATCATACGAACGTAATACATGGCCCCTACGTAGACCCACCGGGTCGTAGATAGGGTATGCGTACCGGTTTATATCTGGCGCGAACAGAGGGTTAGCAATGTCGCGGTGAGTTGCAGTCCAGCCTAGTGTCTCGTGCAGGTACTTGGCTTCCTTTGTGTTGCATCGTTGTAGCGTACCCCTATAGGGGTTTAGTTTACGAGGTTTGCTAGGGCGTAGCCTTGTGTGTACAAGGTTCCCTGAACCACGTTTACCGCGTTGCTTACAAGATGCACGAAAGCAATGCCAGACGGTGCAACCGTCGTCAGTACGTGCGATGCTGAACGTGTTGTCTGTACTGCCACAGAAAGGGCAGTTGGTACGTAACTGCTCCCCCAACTGGAGGTTGGATGCAGTAATCATAATACTACTTGTTATATTATTCATCTTATCTCCTGTCTTGGGGACAGGGCGTAAGTAACAATCGAGCCGGTTAAGATTTCTTGCGGCTCTCATATATATAAAGGTATGAAATCATCGTTACCTTACGCCTTATTACAAAATATTCTAAGAAGCGTTGTCTATATAACTAAACTACGCAGCTTCTAAGAGTTTTTGGAACACTTCAGTGTACTTCTCCAAAGTAGACCCAGTTAAAGCAGGGGCGGTATTGACCTCTAGCACAGCTACATTACCGTTAGTCTCGTTACGTTTAATATCAACAGCACCGAAGTCTAAACCCAACGCTACTACAGCGTCCACTGCTGCTCCTAGCACAGCCTCATGGATTTCGATGTCATCACGACAGAAGACCCAGCCATTGTCATACGAACGGACGAAGTAGTTAGCCTCAACACCCTCACGTGTCTTCTTCTGCTGCACGTCTACTACTTCACCTCGTACTACATGGACACGGTACTCTTCCCGCCCCTTGAAGTACTGGGTATATAGAGGAGCTTCCGGCACCTCCATGTCGGCGCGGTCTAGGACAATGATACCTTGCCCACTGTGCCCGTTGACAGTTTCACGAACCATAATAGTTGCGCCATCTAACAGCATGTTACGCGCAACACGGGCCTCCGTTGTATGTACAAGGTGAGGGACTCCAGCAGTCTGTAACCGATGCAACGCACGACGTTTATCTACAGCTATCTCTACGTTAGCAGGCTTGTTAATAATGTTGGCGTTATACAAATGCTCCGGTACAGAAGAAGATCCCCAATTAATAAGAGTGTCAGTTGAACGCGCCACGAAGGTGCTACTACCTCTCCGCACCCGCAAGACCCCTAACGCAGCCGCGAGAGACGTGCCGCCGTTAGCGGGACGGGGTATGAAGAAACGTACTCGACCTTTGTTATTACTTGATGTACTCATAGTGCTTTATAACCTCTAGTTATATTGATAGTAGTTTAATTATTAAGTCTTATAGCAAACTGCATGCAATCATCGCATACAGGCTCCAGATCGCGTGTCCACTCCACAAGTACAGGGGAAGAAAAGTCATCCCCGCACCACATGCACCCGTCTTTGATAGCCTCTTCCCACGCATCCTTTGTCGCTTTCTGCGTGCCTATATAATAGACATCCTTGTCACGCGCTGCCTCTTCTTCAAGAGCGTCAGGTATACAGAACACCTCCATGTCTGGAGTTGTGTTCGAGTTAACAAGACGGCAGATAAGTACCACCTCATCGTCGGAGTACTTAACGCCGATAGGTCTCACGAGCCATCTGTTATCGAACTGCCCGTCTACAACAGACTCGAAAGTCCCGTGTAGTAAAGCGGTCACGCCTAGAGTGTCAAGGTGCCCAGCAACCACACGGCGCTTGCCTGTCCTGCTTATGTCAGTCAGAGGTGTAAAGGAGAACCTGTCGTTAATAGAAAAGCCTGCGGATAGCAGCTCCTCTTGTAGAATACTCGGTATAACCTCCCACTTAGAGTTAACAAGGATAGTATCCTTCTCAAAGGCTGCGTTAGTGCTCGTTTGCCGGGTTGTACCTGCCGCTGAACGTGTCCCGTACCAGTTCCCACCGTAACCCCCGTTGCCTTGGAAGGTGTCGTAGTACTTTTTTGGTAGTAAGGAGTACTCCTGTACCAGAGGCAGCATAGACCCTTTGCTGAACTTCAGGTGCGTGCCAGCAGTGGGCTGAACGATCTCACCAAGGGATAGACGTAACTTTGTGTCCATCCAGCGCAGCAAGCCTGCTTCGGATGCCATGTAGATTGTACCGTCCACCGCCTGTGCCATATGGAAAGGCCGATCAGCGTTACGGCATATATTAAGCGACTCGTCGCGACGATCGTACCACACTAACGCGAACGCCCCGTCAATCTTGCTAACCACCTTTTCAACCTCATCGGGTTTTACTAAGGCTAGGTTGTGACACACAGCATGGCTATCTACGTCTACACCTAGCTGCTTCTGCGATTGTGGGAGGTCTACAGTGCTAGTTAACGTGCCATTATGGATCATCGTCACGCCTCCTTCAGAGAAGGGGTGCGCCGAGGAGGTGCCTAAACCACCTACGGTAGCAGCGCGGTTGTGCCCCATACAGAACCATTGGTCTCGTATACTCTTCTCAAAGGCAGAGTACTCTTTCGTGTTAATGAACACCTGCCCAGCTACCGCGTTCTTAAGCCAGCCAGATTTACCTGCCTTGCCTGCCTCCTTAAAGAAGATGCCTGTCGCGTCGTCGCCTCGTATGGTATCAAGCACCAAGGAGTGTTTCATAAATAACCGCCAATCGTTTGACGCTGCTGCTATCTTATCAGATGGTCTGATAAACCCTACTATTCCGCACATCTCTTTATCCTCTTCTTCTATTGATTATGGTGGTGGGTGCACTTTCTAGGTAACGATTTACTCTCGCTGCATCCGCACGACTTAAGGCCAGCTCTTCGAGGTAACGCTCAGCCCTATCCTCTCGTAGAGTGGCCATATAGGAACCTCCTCCCTCTCTTGTACCCAGCACCGGTGGTTCGAATGGGTTAGCGCTTGCAGAAATACTATCCCAAGTTTCGTGAACTACTGACGCAACCGGAGGGGGAGGAGCAGGAGCAGGAGCTGTCTGAGTAACTTCTGGCCTGTAAGTAGACCAGATCCCCGCCCCTCTCGGGCTGTCAGCATTAACCGTCGTCGCTTCGCTAGCCCTTGTACGTACAATACTGCTTGCTACGGAGATACTATCGTACTCGTAAACAAGAGTCGCCCAGTCCTCGATATGAGACGCTTCAAGCGAAGGGAATACCTCTTGTAGTAGTCCTTTAAGATCCTGATCCGCCTTCTTAACAACATTAGCTGCTGTTTTGTACTTAATACCAACATCAACAAGCGTTATAAGCGTTTGAATCCACGAAGATAGCTCGTCAGCACTCTCAAAAGTAGGCGCAGCTCGGAACTCAATCGTCCCGAACCGGCTCAAAGCTGCTACATTGAGAGCGGTGTATTTACAGAAACCAGTATGTAAGGACTCACGCGCACGGGATGGCGAACGCACTCCTACCAGCCGCCGCAGCCCTATAGCCTGCGCCCTCGCCCTGTACCACGGTACGCAGTACGTACACTCGTCCCTGTCCCGCCCTAACATATCAAACAGAATAGGCTCAACAATACTATATACGGCGCATACAGCACCGACCTGCGTTAGTGTTTGTTGCTGCATGTTTACATGCACATGAGTGCTAGTACGTACAGACGCGTTGTACCCGATGCTTATCGCGTTCTCATAGAACGTATTAATCGCAACGGGAAGCGCCTCCATAGTAAGGGGTATGGAGACGAACTCCCCTCCCTGCTCACGTAGGCTCCCATCAGCTACTATTTGCCATAAAGAGCACGATTCTAGCCATCGGGCGGAGCTAACCTGCTCTACCTCGATCTCTATACCTATCCTCCGCTCCGCGAACTGCCTCGCTTCGCTAGAAATCTCGCTAATTCTCATAATAACACCTTCCTTATTCGCTTACCGCGAGTAGTTGCACGACACGACTTGTATGTACAAGGGACTCGTCCCCTACAAACTCTAGTGTATCTCGGTTAATAGTCCCTACATAGTTCGTATTGTGTAAAACACTCACTACACCCTCCTGTATAGACAGGATTATGTGACGATTAAGGGCTACAGCATACACGTTCCGTGAGAATGAGTTTACCGCTGCCCTTAAATCCCTTGGGTACTCTGGACAGAACACTGCTTGCAGCAGCTCATCGGTATAACCTCGTCCTCGCTCCTCTTGTAGCATATAGGCATGCTCTCGATCCCGCCGAAGGGTATACAAGTACGTGTGAGAGCTACGGAAAGTACGCCCCCACTGCCTTACAGACCGTCTTTCTACGTAATAAGCCCTCCCATTGTAGTTAATAGCCCCACACAAAGGCCAATGAACACGAATATCTTCCCTGCCAACTCTTCTACGCACATCGTCCGGCGCTGTTCTGATAGAAACAAAAGGTAGCCCGTTATCTAGCTCATCACTATCTACAAAGCGCGCTAACTCCCACTCATTATCGACCTTGGCAAAGAATATACCATCGTTTAACCACTGTCGAACGTCTTCGTGCCTTACATCACTCGGTAGCTTAATCATAAGATCGTGCTCCTGTAGATCGCGCTCATAAGACTACTCCCGCAGTGATACCTAGCTCGGTTGTTACTCGCAGAAGCTCCCCAGCAGCGTGTCGGTCTTCATTATTTATAGCTGCTTGTACGTCTGCCCACAGTATATTACCGTAATCAGCAATAACTTCTTCTTTAGGCCGCTGCTCTATGTAATGACACAACGCCAAGGCATTAACTCCTACGAGATGTGTTAGCGACGTGTTAGTAAGCCATCTATTAGACAACGTCCGGTACTCAATACCGTAAGGTGTAGGCCGATAGCGCCCTGCTTCCCCGTACAGCCCTCGTCGAAGCGGTTGTTTGTCGTACGCCATGCTGGGTAGTCCTAAGAACAGGTCAGCAAACTGCGCTACAACATGATCAGGAACCTCCCAAGTTGCGTCATAACCTAGATGGATGTGCCCGCCAGCGAAGCGCCAAGCACCTTCGCCCTCTTGCAATGCCGTAGGATCAACCACGTCAGCCTGCTGGCCCCCTAAGTGCGCTCTGTAATCCACACTACAGCCGAATACGGATGCTGCCTGCGTATTAAGATCCTCGTAGGGAAACCACTGCTCCGGTACGATGTGTAACGCTAAGCCATCTCGACTTGTACGTACAAGGTTAGAACAGCGCCGCAATCCTTCGATTATGGAGTTAGAGAACTCTGTAGCTGTACGACTGGCTGGTACATTAAACTCCAGCATTACATTATCCTCCTGTACAGCATAGCCTTCTAGACCTAGACCTCGTGGGGTATCCTTACTACCCCCAACCAGACCGCATACGGGTATCGGTGTACCCTCTTTATCCTGCAAAAACAGCTCTGGATCAGTTCCAATAGTAGCCATCGTTTCTTACCTCTTGTTTGTTAACCAAAACACCATGAATGTTGACGAGCGTACCAACCAGCGTGTGCTAAATATACACGCTCATCTTTCGTTAAAAGCTCAAACGAGTCTTTCTCGGTGGGTAATACAGCAATAACATTTTGATTTTGTAACAGGGAGGACGTTTCCCCGCGACCGAGCTTCTTCAACACATCCTGCGGTAACTCGTCTTGCCAATAAGCTGCTCGTTTGTCTATATCCCGATAGCGATTGCCGCCCTCCGGCCCTCCCATAGGTGCGTTTGTTAATGTAATAGGATACCACTGCACACTATTGCCAGAGTTAGTGTTAATAAAAGGACTACAGTTATCTACACGCACTTTGATCGGTATGACCCCCGTTGCCCTCAACGGGTTTTTCTGCACTTCCTGCGAGCTAAAGCCTTTTGTAAGTGACTCTACCCGCATAGCAGGTCGTATATATTTCAACTTCTTGGCCTGTGTTATAAATGCGTGCATAGCACTGCCCTCGTCGGACTGCCCACTAGCTACAAGACCGCGCTGACCTCTGTACGTGCCATAAGAAAAGATAGCGTTAGCTAGAACGCGGTAGCCGTAGGCGCGCATATCTTCTGTATCACGGATCTTAATACCGTGATCCCGCACATCAACTAACTTAATTACACCTTCTTTTTTAGTAACTGCCGTACAATCGTGCGGAAGCAGTCTCGTACTAAAAGACTCGTTACCTCTAAGTACAACGCAAGGGCTGTGCATCCAAGATCCAGCGCAGAAGGACGTAAAGTCTGTTACTTGCGCTGCTACTTCTACAACGCATGCGTCCGAAACCCGAAATACTGCTTGGAGTATCATGGTATTACGATTACCTGTGTGGTGCATTATAAGCGGGTCACGTGGTCGGTTGTCACTGTATATATTGCTGTAAGCAATACATGGTGGGTAATACTCCGGTAATGCTTTTTTTGCTGTCATAATATGAACCTATTAAACAAACCCGTGAGGTTTGGTAAGTGATATATTGCGTACTGGTTCTACGCAATCAATGATGTCTTTGGAAGGGGTAGTACCTTTCAGCCCTGCTAGAACATCCGTTCTAGTATGGGTAGAGGTTTTAGTGGTATTCCCTTTGATCTTTGCTGGTAATGCCATACTAACTAGCCTCGTTTAAAACTGCATAATGAGCTAACTCATCTTTGGTTGCGTTCCACAAACCACTTGTAACTACCGCACGGTCTGTTAAATAGCTGCGTGGTAGTAGATATACCCAAGGATTCGGGTGAACGGTTGTACCGTGGCTATCCAATGGTAACTGCTCTCGCTCGTAGAAGTCAGGATGCCCTTCAAGCATATCAAGAGCCAAGAACACATCATCCGGTACACTGTACAGCTCACCGAAGATGGTGTTAGATAGATTAGGGTTATTGGAAATCTTTACAACACCGGGAAATGCTCCAAGGTCAATCATACGATAAGGCCCGACAAGAGACTTTCTCCCGAGGTAATTAACACGGGAGTCGGTTAGTAGGCGGTGATTACCGTGACCCGCTTTAAGTGTTCCGTATACAAATACTGTTGTCATTGTATTGCCCCTCCTTCGGGGCTAATTAAGCAACGCTATGTGCGTTATTGGTGGTAGTTACCTTACATGTACAAGGTAGGTTAGGTCTTTTCTGCGTATGTGAGTTCTTGCCACTTTCGTACCGCATAAAACTTACAAGTGGCTACATTTACTTGAGCGGTTCCCCACACGCGGTCTTCTATAGTTGATATGTAGTTTTTAAGCCGCTTCAGGCGTTCTTTAGTTGATGTTTTGCCATTCTTACGAATAGCCCCGCTAGCCATATAATCTATGGACAATAATTCATCGCCGGTTGTCCACCCGCGTCCTACTGTATACGATCGCATACTTAATCCTCTAGTTCTTGTTCAAGAATAACAACAGCCTGTTTAACGACCGCCTCGCTTTTAAAGTAAATACCACCAGCAAGATGATGCGTTGTAGCGTTATAGACATACTGCTCGCCGAACTGATGGTTCACAACTCTGATAACAAACTTGTTGTTGGCACCATTTAACCAGTTAGGCTTCCACACAGCGCCGTTCAACTCCTCTGCGAGCTTATACAGACGATGGTAAAACTTGTACGTACAAGCTGCTTTTGCAGCTGCGCTGTTATTTGTAAACTCCATACCCGCCATACGCCTGTCATGCTCTGACAGGCCTGTTGAGACTTCACACCCACGCGTGACAAGCCAGTTACCTCCCAACGGCTCCCATTTAATAGGCTGTATGCCTTTATCTACTTCCTTTTGGAGTGCTTTTAGTTCCATTTGCAGGCAATGTACCCGCGCCTTCATCTTGTTCATGGTGTTCTCTGGCTTTCTTTCCATAATAAAACTTCCTACTGTTAGTGGTTGTCGTACTCTAGTGCTCATCTGCTTGTAACCTCTACTGTGTTGTTGAGTAAGTGGCGATATGCCATTGCAGCTGCCCAACTATCAGACAACCCGTGTATTACAGTTGGGTCACTCTTATCGGTGACTACATAATCTCCCCTTGTATATACAAGATCAGGGAGGGTGTTCTGTTGCTTGTGATACGCAGCCAAACCGTACCACTTTACAGCGTGACAATCGCTGTGCATTGGTAACGGCTTAGCGCGTTGGGGGTGTACCATAAGATGAGCAGGCAAAGGCTTGCCGCCCTTACCTCTCGCCGTGATCTCTCGCGTTCGCTTGCCTTGTGCTTTTGCAATATGTCTCATAAGATCGTACTCCTGAAGATCGTACTCATTTTATAACGTCTCCCATAGTAATAGAGACGCGGTTACGGTAAGACCTAACAAGATGAACGCATCGGCGTGTGCTACTACGTAGTTAAGCATCATTACACCGCCTCCCACCTTTCTCCTCCAACTCCACCTTGTACATACAAGGCAAGCTCCCTAGATCACGTAGAGCCTCTTGGAGGTTCATTTGATAACTTAGCTTATGCAATGACTTTGCGATCATACGCTCCAGATAGACAACCACCGCAATGTGGATTAATAGCTCGCGCTCTAATAGTTCCGCGCCTCTTTTGCCTTGCTTCTTTTTTAATTGTGACATATTAGCCACCTCCAGATATTATTAATGTTAGTCCTGCAATAACAGCTACCGCACCTATCAAGTACGCACCGCCTTTAACTAGATTCCAAAACCCGAATACTACAAGACAAACCACTATAAATAAAAACATCATCATTTTAATATCTCCGTTATCCGCCTTGCATGTACAAGGCCGTTGGTTTTACTAGCTATTAGACCTATATCAAACTTTATGCAACTATTATATCATACCTATATAACTATGTCAACTAACAAACGCTAGTCTTATAAGAGCGGTCTAGCTCGACCTTATAACTAAAAGTTATATAGGGATAGAGTGAGTCCTTTCACCCTATCGCCTATCTAGCCTCTTTTGCTATCCTGCCATTGCTGCGGTTAGTGCGTCAAGATCGGCGTTATCCTCCATAGCACCATTATCGTCATCGCCCGCTATACTGACAAGCTCTGTGCTCAAGTCTTGAATAGTCAGTGTTAGTGATTCCATTGCGTCACCAATAGAGCTATCAACCTCTATACTTTTGACATAATTAGCCATCAACGCTAGTTGGGCAAGCAAACACGCTTGTTGCTCTTGCTCGTGCGTCATCTTTGCAGCTTGCTCTAACACCTTAGCGGCGCTTAAGTCTTTGCGAATAGCTGTAAATGATCGTGGTTCGCTGGTCTCATCGTCGGTTAGCTCTACGCTATATTCCATCGCACCCAATAACACGCTCTTGGCACTCATCGCTGCGCTTGGAATAGTCCAAGTACCGTCTTTTTTACCCTTGGGGCACTTAGCCTTAACAGCCAACCCATTGGCATTGGCTCGGATCATATCAAAGACGGTTGACATTGCCTTTTCAAACTTCGCCTGTCCGGTACTCGCAGCAATTGCGGTGAATGTAGCATAAACCCCCGCGCCTTGGGTCTTGGCTTTTTCAGTTGCTATGCCTGACTTGTTAGCAGCTACAATGCCATCGAATATAGACTGGTTTAGTGCAGTTAATTTAATAGCCTTTACGGGTGCTTTCTTTGCGGTAGTAGTAGTCATAATATATATACCTTGTATGTATAAGGATAAACCCTTGCACCAACATGGTGCGAAGGTACCAACCAACCAAAGCGGCGGCTGACATACATAGTATAGCATACTACATGCCAACTATTCAAATGGCATACACTTATTATATCCCCCCTATTGTAACCCATTGATATGTATACAGTTACGGCTACCAATTAAATAAACCCACCCCCATATACCCCCTATGCTATTGATTACAACAAGCTATGATATGACGCATTACGTCACATTATGACAATGTATGTATGACAATATATGTCACATTGTATGTACAAGGTATAGATGATGTGAATGGCGAACGCGCATCTATAACTCATGCCTATAGTATATGGTTATAAGCAGCGTTTTCCTTAGACGTTTCGTCGCGCGCGGTGGACGGGGGCACCCCCCTGATGAGTATGTGGATGAGAGGAAGTACCCGCATTCATAGATTGGGGGAGCAAATTAGGGGTAATGATAATAGATCTTATTTAAAAGCAACCCCCCGGTGGGGTAACGAGGGTATATATACGCACGGGCTAGTGCGTCCTGTAGAAAGACCGTTGGAGCAGAGAACGAGTTACAGGGATGTAACGACGTGGTAAAGGGAGTCAAGGAGACGACCTTACTCTGAGGAGACGGTCTAAACGAGTCCAGTCTAGGACGACCTAAACGAGAGTGATTCTTGTTTGTACGTGTTTATGGATTTATTTTTAAAGTTTATTTTATTTACACGTTCAACGACGTTACGTGTGATACCGTACCCCAAGGGAGGTAGATCACGTCTTATGTCTACAATGTTTGGGTTTTCTTAGAAAATCCGAGGTGCAAGGTTGTGCAAGACACATACCTTTATATAAGTATAGGGTATTGAAAAACCGCATTATACAATGTGATTGAAAACTACGTTAAGGAGTTTGATTGAACATTCAATGTATAGTCTCTTGAGAGACACATCACTTGTTAGTTTAGTAAACTAACGGAAAGGTTATACTTAGTGAGTATTTGAATACGAGGTTAGTATAACAAGAGGTACAACGTAGGTGAATAGAAACGAACGTAAGCAGAAGGCTGGAGAGATCAGACCTCGTAAGACAGGAGCTATTACTGCCCGTAAGAAGGCTACTGCAACTGAACTAGCTAGACCGAAGAAGAACACTGGTTCCAAGAACACGATCAATCTCTTGAAGTTGATGGGAGAGGAGTCTGTAAGAGGACGTAACAAGAAGAAGCTGCAAGACGTGTGTGACCTCGTAATCTCCGAAGCCCTTATGGGCGACAGGGTACTTATGAAGTTAGTGTGGGACTCTGTTGTTTCCAAAGGGCCTATGCAGTCAGACGGTGTAGCGAAAGAGAAGCACGAGATTAACATTAATATACCAGCAGCACTGCCGGCTAAAGCGGAAGGTGCTACCATAACTATCGAAGGGATTAAAGAAGATGAATAACAAACAAACATCAGATCACAAGCAAAATGGCGGTCGTAGCGGTACAAAGACTACTTCCTTATCTCCACGCGAGACTACCTCTGGTAAGATGCAAGGCACTACGCCCGGTGTATCCGGTGCTGGTGTAGCTGGCGCTGACACAGCTAACCGAAACAAGCGGAGCGGTAGCTAGATGCCGTTCTTCGATAAAGCCCGAGATAACTACGGGCGACAGCCCTCCGAACACCCCATCCCGGAGAGTCAGCCTAAAGGGCGTAGTATGAGCAAAACCACAACCACCGCTATCGCGAAGCAAAGAAAGCGGATCTCCGGCAGCAAAGGCCGATAGTACCGCGCGTTAGAATATTAATCAAAATGAGAGCTTAATCATGGCAGAGCTAAAAGATTTAAAAACATTATTCAATGACTCTGATTTATTGGATAAGGTGGAAGGGGCTATTATTGTTGCTGCTAGCGCATTGACTGAAGGCACTCCAACAGCAGCGGAAAAGAAGTGGGCTGCGGCGGTTGCGGATGCGCCAGTAATAGAAGCCAAAAAAGCGTTGATATTTGTTATCGCTAAAAACTCTGCGGCTACTATAAGTCAGATTCAAAAAGCTGGAGACCCCGCAGTTCAGGCCAACGTGGACTCGGTTGTCCCGGTGCTAGTAGACGCACTATCAGGAGAGTAACCAATGGCTACCAGTAAGGCGTATTATCTGCCGGAGACTAAACATACGTTCCTAGCTTCGGCTGGGGATGTGGTATTTACACAGACATCATTGGCGGCTGGCACTGGATGGCAGTCGGCTCAGCTTGACTTAGGCGCTGGCGCTCAACCACCTCTATTCAGATGGAGAGCTTGGGTACAGTTTGCGACCGCTCCAGTAGTGGGGGAAACGGTAGACTTTTATCTTAAAACGTCAGATGGGACTCACCTTGATAATGACGATGGAACAGGGGATATAGCTGTCTCGGCAGAGGATAAGCTACTAAACCTACGGTACATAGGATCGATAACGGTTGACGAAGCTAGTGCAACTCCAGAGTTCTCATCTAGCGGAGTCATGGCGATTTACGATAGATACGCTCATATCGTCTGCTGGAACTCTACAGCAGACGCGCTAAGCGCAACAGCGGCAGAGCATGGGTTCTCTTTAGAGGAGATACCGCTACAAGGCCAAGCGACCTAATATGCCTCACTTTGAGCTACCAAAGCACGCTCACCCAGACCTCGTTAATCCGCATAGGAAGCCGGTTGGCCCCGTATCGAGTGATACTGAGTATGAGTTATTCGCAGCTAAGAATACCCTTGTGGCGGCGTTTTTGCGTGAGTCTGATTATCAGTCGCTATACACCGAGAAAAAGCTAACACCTACAGGGACGGTAGGCAATAAAAGGAAAGCGGGTGGGCTGTATAAGACGCTCCCAGGAGGAGCGGGAAATTATATAACGCTTTCAGGAGATAACGATCCAGCTATTCAGCCTGAAGTACCATTCTCTGTGTTCGCTAAAGTTTACCGTGGTGGCGCGCTATCTAGTTTTTCGGGAATACTTGCCCCTGATATGACCGCTAACACTGGTGGTTATTTGCTGGTCGGCACAGTGGAGAATAAGGTAAGGCTCTATATCCATGATGGATCTAGTTTTAAGTTTGCAGAAACAGATAATGCGTTACCTCTAAACAAAGAGACCGTTATTTCCGGCTCGTGGGACGGCGCGACAGTTCGCATCTATCAGGACGGCAAGTTACAAAGCACATCAGCAGCAGTTACTAGTATTAACTATTCAGGGCCGTCTACTCAGTCTGCGGTGATAGGGGCGTACCCAATAGGGCATCCGTTAGAAGTCAGTTGGAACGGGGGTATAGCTTACGTAGGTATAACGCCCAGAAACTGGAGCAGCAGGCAGCACAGGTCATTCTACGAAAATCAATATGATTACTTAAAGCCGCAGTTATCGCTAGCTTACTCTACGCCAGAGGATTTAGGCGGTGGGCCAACCTTCCAAGCAGCATGGGCTATGGCATCAAAACGAAGCAATGTAATAGGAGCGAGGTAGAATGTACCCACGGAATAATGCAAGCCCTGAAAGAATCGGAGTAGGCCAAGTCGTGCTCATCTTAGACGGGACAATCCAGTCAGCAGGGGTTGCGATAACCGTTCGAGGGCAAGGCCAAGCCGAGGCAGCAGGTGCTGGGACGATCGTATACAATGCTGATAACACTGTAAGCTACACGCCCACGCAAGCAGAAACCAACTACACATCATTTGTATTGATTGCTTCAAAGGCTGCTTGTTTCTCTGTTTCCCAAACAATAATCACATCGGCAGCATCTACAGCAGGTGAAGTGGTATCAGATGCAGCAAGCCGAACAGCAAGTCAGGCAGACGTAAGCGCGTTAGCTACCACAGCAGCCCTCGCTACAGTTGACTCGAATGTGGATGCCATATTGGTAGACACAGGCACTACACTGGACACTAAACTGAACGATATACAAGGCACTACTTTTAGTTCTGCTACAGATTCACTTGAAGCCATTAGAGATAGAGGCGATGCGGCATGGCCGACAGCTACAGGGTTTGCACTTGCAACCGTAGCGACAGAAGCTAGGATGTCTGAGCTGGACGCAGTGACCGCAGGCAAGATGGCTAATCAAATAGACATTATCCAGATTGACACCACCACCGATATACCGGCAAGCATAGCGGCGTTAAACGATGTTGCTGCCACTGATATAGTTTCAGCCGGAGCAATCACCACATTGACAGGCGCGGTGGTAAATGTTGATCTGGTAGATACCACCACTACCAATACCGATATGCGCGGTACTGATTCAGCCAACACAGTAGCGCCAGACAACACAGGTATAGCTAATATTGAAACACAGTTAGGTGTGGCAGGTGTAGGGCTTACCAATCTAGGTGGCATGTCTACGGGTATGAAAGCAGAGGTTAACATTGAAGCAGATACGGCCCTTACAGACTACGACGGCCCAACCAATGCTGAGATGGAAGCAAGGACTCCGACAGCTGCACAGTTAGCGTACATGACCGCTAACGCGGCTACCGGCCTACCTGTTACATTCACCACATCCGGTGGGTCAACTACAGCAGCGGTGATTAACCTTGTTGATGGCTCGGCGGGTAGTGCGACAGATGACCAGTACAACGGCAGGCTGTTGGTGTTCACTAGCGGGACATTAAAAGGCGTAGTTACCGATATAACTGATTACACCGGGGCAACAACAACCGCGACGATCACAGCTATACCGTTTGCACCTACAGCAACACACACAGCTCGGCTGATATAATGGCGTTATCAGGAAGCCAAAAGACAAGAATAGGCGGGCAGGTAGCTGGGGTAGGTATCAAACAAACCTACACCGCCAAAGCCGCAGGAGTTGGAGGCAAGGCGTACTTTTATCTACATAACCTTATTAGGCACCAGCTACATAAACACGCTCTTAACAGCGTTACACTTAAATCATAAAGGCTATATAGAGCATGGCAATACTTCTAAACGGAGTCACAGCTAACACAACAGCAGTCGCGCACAGAGATCCGTATGCAGGGAACCCCTGCTTTACTGTAATTATAGAGGGAGGCACCGCCAGTGTGTCTATTCATCAAGGCAACACTCCTGATAGCATGCAGGTGATCGACACGGTGACTGTAGGCGGTCAGTATAGCATTGATGGTATCGGCGATTACTACGCCGCCAGCGCTACGAGCGTGTCGGGAGCTACTGTAACAGTAATCTCCTCAGTAAAAGACAGCCTACTGAGCCGTGCGCCGTTACACCCAGAGGACATCTAAAGAGTGGATATAGAATTACACCCCGCACAACTGGAAGTATTCCAAGATCCAGTAAGATTTAAGGTCGTACCTGCCGGTAGACGGTTTGGCAAGTCCTTTTTGGCGGCTGTAACCTTATTCGTAGAGGCTTCAAAGAACACCAAGGTAAGAACAGACGGTGTAGATATTGATTTGCACCTAGAAGAGGTGTATTACATAGCTCCTACCTTTGAACAAGGTAAGAAGATCCTCTGGCCGCTGTTGAAAGAGTTAGGCGAGGACTTAATCGCTAAGAAATACGAGAATACTGGAGAGTTAACCCTACATAACGGTAGGAGAATCTCTATTAAGGGTTCTGATAGACCTGACTCCTTACGGGGAGTAGGTTTGTCGTACGTAGTTCTTGATGAGTACGCCTTTATGAAGGAAGAAGTTTGGGAATTGATCATTCGTCCCACGTTAGCTCGCTCAGAAGGCGGCGCGCTATTCATCGGTACTCCCGATGGAAAGAACCACTTCTATAAGTTGTGGCACAAAGCTATGACAGGAAGAGCTGGCGATCAATGGAAGGCATGGACGTTCAAATCCACAGATAATCCCTTCTTACCTAGACTTGAGCTTAAACAAGCTGAAGAGTCTATGTCAGCGGAGCGATACCGTCAAGAAATGGAGGCTTCATTCGAAGCGGGTGGCGGTATAATCTTTACCCGAGATATGTTCGAGATCCTCGACAAATCGCCGGGAAATGGTGAATACTATATAGCTATTGACCTTGCGGGCTTCCAGAAGACAGAGGGCGGTAGGAAGGTGTCACGCCTAGATGACCACGCTATAGCTGTTGTTCTGAATCATGCAGGAGGATGGCACGTAGAGGAGATCATCCACGGGCAGTGGGATGTACGAGAGACGGCATTACGCATAGTAAAAGCCTTTCGTGACTACAGACCTGCTAAGCTAGGTATTGAGAAGGGTATGGCTAAGAATGCTGTACTACCTTACTTGATGGACGAACAGAACCGGTTGAATGTCTACTTCCAAGTAGAAGACTTAACACACGGCAATCAGAAGAAGGCCGATAGAATCGCATGGGCCATGCAGGGCAGGGCTGAGAAAGGGCGGCTAACCTTGCAGGAGGGCGCTTGGAATACCTTGTTCTTAGAGCAGGCTGTAGATTTCCCATCTCCTCTATCCCATGACGATTTAATTGATGCTGTATCTTACATAGATCAGCTCGCAGACCCTTGGTACGATGGCCCTGAGTTCACAGACGATTGGGAGCCGCTTGATGATTATGCTGGCTATTAAGGAGATTGAGAACTAGATGAGCCAAATACCAAACCGCATGGGGGACAACGATTCCCCTAAGCCGGAGATGCAGAGTGGCGCTACCAATGCAAGTATTCTTGCGTGGTGTATGCCTAAGATCACACACGCCCGGCAGGTACGGGACACGAAGTACGCACCCCGATGGGGTGAGTATACACGATTATGGAGGGGATTCTGGTCTAGTGAGGACAAGAGCACTGACAGTGAACGCTCAAAGATCATTGCCCCCGCTTTACAACAAGCCGTAGAAATGACCGCCGCAGAGATAGAAGAAGCTATCTTTGGGCGAAAGGCTTGGTTTGACATCACTGATGATATAGAAGACGATAACAAAGACGACGCAGTCATATACCGAGACAAGTTGCTAGAGGACTTTGCACTTGACGATGTACCAGCAGCAGTCTCCCGTACAGTCTTATTAGGCTGCATCTACGGTACAGGCATTGCGAAGATCAATGTATCGCAGAAGGAGGAGAAGTTCTTCCATGAAGGAGAGATGACAACAGCACCTCGCGTAGCTGTTACATTAGAACCTATCCGCCCAGATGAGTTTGTAATTGACCCGTCAGCATTATCAGTAGATGAAGCGTTATTCGTAGCACACGAAATGATACGCCCGGTACACACCATTAAGCAGAAGCAACGACAAGGCGTGTACAAGAGCGCTTATGTAGATGTGTGGACAGGACGCAAGAGTGATACCGATGGTACTGGTATGAAGGCAAGCACCGAGCAGAAGGACGGTGGCGTTCTTGTTACTGAGTACTTCGGCAAAGTTCCCGGTACTATGGTAGGAGAAAGTAGTACTGAGTTAGTAGAGGCTATCATTACGATAGCTAACGAAGCTGTAGTGTTACGGGCCAAGAAGAGTCCATTCACTATGCAAGATAGACCTATCATTGCGTATCAGCACGACACTGTTCCCGGAGAGTTTTGGGGTCGAGGTGTTTGTGAGAAGGGGTTCAACCCACAAAAAGCGCTTGATAGTGAGATACGAGCACGTATTGATGCACTAGCATTGATCTCTGCACCTATGATGGGTGCGGATATGACACGACTCCCTCGTAACTTTGATACGCGCGTACGTCCCGGTAGAACGATCTTTACACGGGGTAGACCATCAGAAGTGTTTGAGCCAGTATCCTTTGGTAATCCAGCGATACTAGCACACACATTCCAGCACTCCGGTGATCTGGAGCGGATGGTACAGATGGGTACAGGAGCAATGGACTCCGCCACCCCCGTAGGCGTTAACTCTCGGAATGAGACCGCATCGGGTATATCCCAGATGCAGGCTGGCTTCATTAAACGAAGCAAACGCACCATGCAGAATCTTGAGACCCAGTTCCTTGATATTCTGGTAAGACGCTCTTTGTGGCGTTACATGCAATTCGACTCCGGTCGATACCCTGTGGACATGAAGTTCACTGTAGATGCTACAATGGGTATCATGGCTAAAGAGATAGAGAACTCTCAACTAACCGCTATGTTAGGTTATCTGTCACCAGAAGACCCAGCACGGGCTGTAGTCATTCAAGCTATATTTGAGAACTCTGCTAGCGCAAGCAAGGCAGAACTTAAAGAAGCTATTAAACAGATGACCGCCCCTCCTTCTGAAGAAGAGCAGCAGATGCAGAAGCAGATGCAAGAACTACAACTAAGACAGGCCACAGCAGCAGTAGAGAAGGAAGAGGCTATTGCTAAGAAAGAGAAAGCACTGTCAGATAAAGTAGTTGCAGACATCAAGCTGGTGCTTGCTAAAGCTAACCATGAAGATATTAAAGCCGATCTTGAAGATGATCTAGTAGATATTCAAGCTGCGAATGCTGTAACGGGCGCTGAGAAGGCGCGGATGGCAAACAACCAGAACAAGGTTGCGGAGCAAAGAAACCAGATCGAGTTAGTCAAAGCTAAACAAGGTGGAGGATCTACAAGTAATGGATAATGAATCACAAAGGGAACTAGCGCGTATGCTAGTTATTGAGCAACTATTTGATACCGAAGGGTGGAAGGAGTTACATCGTGAGTTATCTAACGAACTGGAGGTGATCCGCAATACTCTACTATATGCCGTGTCGTGGGAAGAGACACGCTTTCAGCAAGGGAGGGCAGACCAGATACAGAACATCTTAGCACTAGAAGACAGTATAGGTAATGTTAAGACTGCAATGCTTCTGGAAGATGAATTCGTAGAGGAAGGCTAGTATGCCGATCTACGATTATATTTGTGATGATAATGATCACGTGTTTGAAGCTATAAGCAAACTCGCCGATAGAGAGTACGCCACCTGTACAGAGTGCGGTTCTCGGGCGAAGAGCATTATACTTCAAGCTGCAATAATTGACCCTCGTATGGGGGTTGATCCGGGCTTTCCTAAAGCTGCGGCAAAGTGGGAGAAGAAACAGTGGTTGAAAGCCACAGGGCGTATGAAGGATAGCAATCAAGCGGCCTATGGAACAACGCACGATGTCGAACGCGATGCACACAGGATGAGGAAAGAAAGAAACCGTTAAAGGGCAATTGGGAGTACCTCCCCAACCTTTAGCATAACTAATATAGTAGAGACCTTGTATGTACAAGGAGAATCTCTAACTAAGAGGAGTTAGTCAAATATGGCTGAATACGAGAAGTACGCTGTGAAGCAGGATAATTTAGACGAAGAGATCGTTTCCGCTTCTGATAATACTCAAGACCGCAAGGGTAATCTTGACACTATACCAGAACGCTTCAAAGATAAGTCTGCACAGGAGGTAGCTACTAGCTACACAGAGCTTGAGAAAGCTTACTCCAGACAAGGGCAAGATCTTGGAGACATGCGAAAAACGCTAGATGAGTATATCCTACTACAATCACAAGCAGGCGCTCAAGACACAAACACACAGGCACCTACTCAAGTAGACCCAGTAAGCATTGATGACTTGTATGAAGATACTGAAGGCAGTATACGTCGAGTTGTTACAGAGGAAACCGATAACAGGATTTCTCAACTGGAGAACGCTTTAGCACAGGAGAAACTTGATGGATCTTTAAGAGGATTCGACAAGGACTTCCCCGGTTGGAGAGAACAGGTATCAACACCAGAGTACACTAACTGGCTGCAAGCAGCACCTTATAGGGTGAAGATGGCACAACTCGCGGGTGAATCCCAAGACATGTCAGCAGCACAAGGGTTATTGGAAATGTGGTACGAGAATACGTCACAGAGTAACGCACAAGCACAACAGGAGAATAGAACAGCCTTGCAGAATGCAGGCTTAGAATCTTCTGGAGCTACCGGCGTTGAGCTTGATAATACATTCTCTCGTAGTGAGTTGATGCAGAAACGAATAGCAGCTAAACAGGGAGACCCTACCGCTGCAAATTGGTTGAGTTCTAATCAAGAAGCTATAGCAATCGCCTACGAGGAGGGTCATATAACTGACTGATCTTAATTGGAGATTTATAAAGAATGGCATTAGGCACTAATCATGTAACTACCACCCTTGCGTCCGCAGCATCGCGTACCAGATCGAACTCGGCGTTTATTCGCGAGTTATGGTCTGACGAGATTATCGCGGCGTACAAGGCTAACCATGTGATGCCTCAACTTGTCGTGGTAATGAACCACAAAGGCAAGAAGGGCGACACAATTCACGTACCACGACCTAACCGTGGTAGTGCATCGGCCAAGGCAGTCGAGACTCAAGTAACGCTGATCGCGAGCCAAGAGACTCAAAGCCAGTACTTGATCGACCAGCACTACGAGTATTCACGATTGATCGAGGATATTGTATCTGTTCAGGCAGACGACAGCTTACGAGCGTTCTATACGGACGACGCAGGTTACGCGTTATCTAAACAGGTAGATAGTTTTCTACACGGTCAGGGCGCTAAGTTTGCTGGTGCAGACGCAGCTCCTACAGTAGAAGGCAGCGCTTACTCTAAAGCGGTAATTGGTACACCGACATCTTCTGCTCTAGTAGCGTGGGATGGTTCGGCTAATACCAACGCAGGTAATGCTGCAACTATTACCGACGAAGGTATGCGTCTACTGGTACAACAACTAGATGACAACGATGTACCCTCTATGGGCCGGGCGCTAGTCGTTCCACCTATTGAGAAACGTAAGTTCTTGGGGATTGATCGTCAGATCGTATTCGACCAAGTTGGTGAGGCAGGCCGTCAAAATGCTATCCGCAACGGATACATTGGCCCATTGTACGGCGCAGAGGCATACGTATCCACGAATTGCTCTACTGTAACGGATGATGGTTCCGGCACAAACCAACGAGCAGCACTATACTTCCAGAAGGAAGCTATGGTTCTGATTGAGCAGCTAGCTCCTCGTTCTCAGACTCAGTACAAGCAGGAATGGTTGGCTGATCTGTTCACCGCAGATACAATCTACGGCGGCGGTCTACTCCGCTCCGAAGGCGGTATCGCAATCGTTGTCCCTAGCTAAGGGTACTTAACCTAGAGGCTCCCCGAAAGGGGGGGCTCTCTTCCCTATTTAATAAAAGGTATACGCAGTGCCGGAGAATCGTTATAAGCTATTAAAACAAGGATTGCCCGGCCCACGCGACTTTAATGTAAGCGATCTGAGCGACAAAGATATTCCTATGTGGGATAGCGCTCAGTCAAGATGGACTCTTGGCGATGCGGTGGCTAAAGGCGCTGGCGGCATGCTATCCGAAAGACTAATGGCAGACGCCATACTGCGGTCTGATTTAGTAGAAGGGGATGCCCTCTTCATTCAAGAACGTCTTGACGGGGTGGCAGGTAACGCTGCTCTGTGGCGTGTTGTCCTTACTACCGGAGTAACCCCCGATGGGTATGGCGTTGTACTGCTAACAAACACGCCGTCCTTGTCCTTGGAGCTTATAATAACCGGTATGATTAACGTCAAGACTTTTGGGGCTATTGGCGACAGGATTGTTGACGATACCGGCGCAATAACTGCCGCGTCTGCGTACGCTAACGCACACAAGAACGAGCATCTCTATTTCCCTAGTACTGTGGGGTATAAAATATCCCTCAACATACCTATGTATACAGGAACTATGTGGCTAGGGGACACTCCTGAAATACAGACAATAACAGCAATAGCTCTTACAAGCATAACCTATATAGAGGGTAATGTGTACGAGATAACTGTAGACAGCCCTTTCAACCTCCACTACCTAGTCCCCGGCGAAGACATAGATTTGTCCGGCTTCGCTAACGAGGAGAACAATGACAAACATGAAGTTAAATCGGTAGACCCTGACAACTCTACGTTCCGCATAACGCATGTTGTGGACGATCTAGGGAACAGCGTTGACGAGGCGGTAGCGGCTGGCGCGGCGGTCTTTGAGTACGTTTCTGGAGGATCGTTACTTTGTTTTAGAGGTCTAGACGGCAATATAACGTACAGCGAACGCTTTATTGACGAGGCCGGTATACAAGATTTCGGGATCGACAAGATAGGATTCCAAGGGCCGGGAGTTAATGAGGTAGGCGGTGGCGGACTACGCTTCAAGCGCGGTTCCGACAACTCCCCAATTACCGGGGTTTTTATAGAGAACCTTCGTCTACGACATTGCGCCGACGAGGCAGGTATCCGGTTTAACGGTCTTGTTAACGCCACGATAAATCTTATAGAGATGCGTCGATGCGCTAGTATAGGCCTGTACCTAGCCAAAGGAGATAACGGTGGGTCTAATACAAACCTAACTATCTCTTCTATATACATAGCTAACTGCAGAACCGACGCGGTATTTGAGCAGGTGGTGTATAGCACGTTCTCTAATTGCGTGTTTGAGTCAGCATCTATAGGCGCTGTGTGGGCCAGATGTACTGGCTGCACTGTAACTGCTTCTACAGAGACTATAAAGTGGAAAGATCGAGGCGGCCAAGGCTACCACCTCCTGTTTATAAACTGCAGGTCTATGACTATAGAGGGGCCTACAACATACTACAACACGGACTCTGAGGTAGGCATGGCTAAGTCGGCCATAACCATACTGTCTGAGACTAGCGGCCCGTCAATACCGCCGGGCACTCTTAGTAACTCTTACACGCATCACTCCTTAACGGACTTGACAGCGTCTGTACTATCTTGGTCAGGAACCTCTCCGAAGGTTTACGCAGATGTAACCAACAATGGTAGCTTTACACCCGCGACAAGCGTGACAGACTCTACTTTCGAGGGAGATCCTGATTACATAAAACCTACAAGGATGCTAGGGTTTTATCAAATAACAGAAGACACGCACTTTGCAGACAACCAAAGGTATATAATTGAAGACACGTTCCGATTTGATTGGGGGGGCTCTTCTCCCGTAAGTTTCGCAAGACTTCCTGATGAGACCGACGACTCTTACGGTGTCCTAGGTACTTGGCTAGATACGACCCAAGAAGGCTTTTATCAAAGGTATGTATGCTTAGACGACACTACTGGAGCAGCGGTGTGGTTAAGGGCAGGGAATCTGTGGACTCTAAAGTTGTACGGAAGACGGGATAGAACCGTGGCTGCTGTAACCCTAAACTCTAGAGCGCGAGCTATAAAGATAGGCCGAAACTTTGCTACAGATCTATGCACATCTTACCCGACGTTCCGCTTAAAGGAGTCAAGAACCTCGGCGCAAGGCTCGTTGTACATGTACCTAGACCCCGAAGACTTCACACC
>JQIA01000274.1_pt1 | contig 24985 bp, 35 predicted proteins | sample 811431 | NCBI WGS metagenome assembly JQIA01 (sample SAMN02998118, study PRJNA258478) | marine sediment metagenome | biome: marine; feature: seafloor; material: sediment; isolation source: oil-polluted sediment collected from 3 locations (0.5 km, 0.7 km and 0.9 km)... | place: USA: Gulf of Mexico ...
ATCTGCTGACCTACGCTCTGCTGACCTAAGCTATACTAACCTAAGCTCTGCTGACCTAAGCTATGCTAACCTAGATTTTAGTTGTATGCCGTTATGGTGTGGAGATTTGGAAGCTAACTATGATGATAAGCAGATAATACAACAACTTTATCACGTCATGTCACATGTAAAAAATTCAAACAACATTAGTGATGGATTAAGGGAAGAGATTTTAACTGATGTCAATTTAAAGTTAGCAAATAAATTTCATAGGATTGCTGAGTGTGGTAAACTATAACATGATGTGGCACGAAAGATACAAAGCAATGAAGAAAGGGTTAGGGTTAACTAACTCTTCCATTGCTGAGATAACAGGACATACAACTGAAAGTATAAAAGTAATTACTCAACCTAATAAAAAGTTTCCTAGATGGATGAAGTTAGCAGTTGTAATTTATGAAATGAAATAAAGTATTTCATATTGAAATAAGTAGTAATTTAACGTTAAACAAAAACAATTATGGATAATGCTTTAAAATTACAAACATTAAGATGGAGCGTGGATAGTTTGGTTTTTCTTTGTGAATACGAATGTTTTTGTTGGTTAAAACCATGCTTTAATATACTAAAGGTAAGAATAGGTATAACTAAGTGTTGTGAGTATGATAACGAGTGTAGTCATCACTTAAATGTAAGGGAAAAATCAGAAAACCAAAATAGTAAATTAAACTAACCAAAACAAAAACAGATAAGATGAAAGTAATTCCACCAAAAGAAAAAGCACAAGAGTTAATTAATGAAATATGTGTGCATATAGATAAACACTCTACTAAAGGGGGTATTAGTCATGATGCATGGAATGAAAGATGTAAAACAGTTGCGTTAATTACAGTTGACGAAATACTCTCATTATTCGAACAGAATAAATTTGATAGCCGTTATGAGTATTACCAAGCAGTAAAAAGAGAATTAATGTAATGGAAACAATAATATCCATAACAGTATTCTTTATAGTAATTCTAGTTATCCGAGTTGATAAGCAGAGTAAAGAACTATCTAAACTAAGATTAAATAATAGAAAACTAACTATGAATGAGGATAAATTAAATAGAGAGATTTATTATTATAAGAAACTATCTAAATCAAAATCATTGTTTCATAAAAATTGAATTGAGTTTCAAAATATAACAAGACTATCGCATTAATTTGCTTTAGTCTTTTTTTTGTACCTTTGTTTCGATGGATATTCAAGAAATAAAAGAGTTAAAGATTGCAAAGGTTAAGATATTAAAGAGTCTTAATTTCTCAACTAGGTATTTTTTTAAGAATGAGAACGGGCGTAAATTCGTAATGAATTACCACCATGAGTTAATTATAAATATCTTAGAAAGAGTTTTAAGAGGTGAGTTAACTAAGGTTATGATAAACCTCGCTCCTCGATATTCAAAAACAGAAATAGCCGTAAAACAGTTTATATCAGACGCTTTAGCTATTAATGCATCTTCTAAATTTATCCATCTTAGTTATTCTGATGATTTAGCGTTAGATAACTCAGAAGCAATTAAAGACATTGTAACGTCTGATTATTATCAAAAGTTATTTCCAGAAGTGCAAATAAAGAAAGACTCTAAGAGCAAAAAGAAATGGTACACAACTGCTGGTGGTGGCGTTTATGCTACTAGTGCGAGTGGTCAAGTTACAGGGTTTGGAGCTGGGAAAGTAGACGACGAAGAAAAAGAAGATTTAAAAGAGTTTTTAAACGATATTGAGAATAAAAAAGAGTTTGGCGGTGCTATTATAATTGATGATCCAATTAAGCCAGACGACGCAGAAAGTAACACAAAGAGGGACAAGGTTAATAATAAATTCGAATCTACTATTAGAAATAGGGTAAACAGTCGTAAAACCCCTATAATTATCATAATGCAAAGGTTGCATGATGAAGATTTATGCGGTTATCTATTAGACTTAGAAGGGGATAAAAAAGACGGTGGGGAATGGGAGGTGTTAAGTTTACCATGCATCACTGAAGATGGTGAGGCGTTATGGGAATTTAAACACACTATTGAGGAGTTGTACAAACTTAAAAGATTAAATGAAGATGTATTCATGAAACAATACATGCAAGACCCTCAAAGTCCTAAAGGTTTATTCTTAACTAGGAATAATTTAAACTATTTTGATACTATTAATGAAGGGTTAGAATATACTAAATTAGGGTTTATTGATACTGCTGATGAGGGTACTGACTTTATGGCTTTTGGTGTGTTTTATATCATTGCTGGTAAAGTATATTTAGTAGAGTGTTTATACAGTCAGGAAAGCGCAACAAGGTTAGAAGATAGGATAGTTTCTATTATTGATAAGCATGGATTACATGAAACATGGATTGAAACTAATCAACATGGTTCAGTTTTTATTAATAACCTACAATTAAAAACAACTCATCCAATACGACCAAAAAAACATACAATCTCTAAAATGAAAAGAATGTTGGAACAATCTTCTACTATTGAAGATCATTTCCAATTTATGAAGGAAAGGGATGTTGAATATAGTAATATGTTTACACATGCAACAAGGGTTACTAAGTCAGGTGGAAGTAATCAAAAAGATGATGGTTTAGATATGATGTCATTTGCAGCTTATGTTATCCGAGCAAGATACTCAGAGTTATTAAATGATAGTTTAGAATGAGTCTTAATTAAATTATTTGTATATTTGTAGTTCAATAGTAATTAATAACGTTTAATTAAACTAATTATTAACATTATGAAAAGATTAATTTATCTTTTAACATTGATTCTTATGACTTTCGTAGCTAATGCTTTCGATCCTCCTGATCTAAGTAAACAACTACTAAATAATAATGAAACAATTCAATTGCTTGGAGATTTTACAGTAGATGTAGAATCACAAATTATGAATACTGAAATTCAGTATTTAATCAATAGTTCAGAATTACAAGCTTATGAGTTACAGTTACCTTCTGATATTGATAACCAAAATATTAACTTGCTTAAAATTGAAGAGGATCTATTAAGAGTACAGGTTGAACCCGAAAGTAATACTATGATTAATAATACTACTATAAGCGGAAATTATTATGATCTGATTAATTGGCGTAGAGCTAGAGAAGGAATCTGGAGTAATAGAAGTACAGATTATAATTATACTACATAGAAACAATTATAAGATATAAAAAATGCATTTGATTTAGTTCAAATGCATTTTTTTTGTTTACTAATCCTTATTTATATTGTTTCTTAATACTAATAGAATTACATTTGTTATTCAATTTTAACTAACCAAAAATAAATAAGATGATATAGAAAACTAAACCATACTCAGATTATGGTAATCCCTTAAAAGAGGGTAATGTCGAAAACGTAAAGAATCCTGTAACTTAGTTATGGGATTTTTTATCCCTAATTATCTTATTCATAATCATTCTAAATAAATTCGTATCTTTGTACGGATAATAATTCTTTGATATGAAATTAAAAGATATAGCGCTTAAATATATAGCTGATAAAGTAATTAAATCTACCCAATCTTCAGGAGGTTATAATCCTAGAATAGCCTCATATGGTTCGGTTAATGCTTCGTGGTTAGATTTAACAACTAATGAAAGGGTATTGCAGGCTGAAAGCAATCCAGCATTAAGGGCTGTTTTAGATGTATTGGCTGATGCTGAAGCTGATGCAATATTCAAGATTATAGATTTAAAAACAGGTGAATACGTAAGTGATGAAGATGCTGAAAAAAATCCAAATTACAAGAAAGCTTTAGATTTATACAGAAAACCAAACTCAATTGAATCGGGGAAAAACTTCATACGTCAAAATTCAAAGATGTTCAATGTTTGGGGGTATGCTTTTGTAATGTCATTAAGTAATGGGTTTGGTAAATTCAATTATAAGAATGTAGAAACATTAAATGTACTATTTTCTGAGGGTGTGAAAATAACATTAAATAATAATAGTAGATTATCAGCAACCGAAAAGGGTGAGTTAATTAAAAATATTGAGTATTCTGAAACTATAAGAAGTCGAACAACTACTTTAAAAGATGTTGATCTTAAAGATTTATTAATATTATCAAATGCGAGTATCCTTCAAAGAGCTTATCCATTAGGAACATCTAAATTAACTGCATTAACAGAGCCGTTAACTAATATAAAATTAGCTTATGAGACTATTAACAAGATATTACAATCAAGAGGTATAGAAATCGTAATAAGTCCAGAGACAGGCGCAGGATCAGAACTACAAGCTAAATTACAGAAAACAGATCGAGAAAGTTTACAAAAGAATTTAAGTGTTTATGGTAGGTTAAAAGACCAAATAAATACATTTATTAGTGATACTCCTGTCAAAGTAACTAAAATCAGTCAGAAAATGGCAGATTTAATGCTATACCCTATCATAATGAATGATCTTATTGTAATTGGAAACGCTTATGGTATACCTCCTTCAATGCTAAGGATATCAGAATCAGGAGCAACATTTAACAACCAAGAAACAGACGAAAAGAGATTTTATCAAGATACGGTAATTACTAACATGAATGAACGTTATCAGTCATATAGTAATTGGTTAGGATTCCGAGAAGATGGATTTGATGTAGTTCCAACATTTGACCATTTACCATTCTTACAAGCTGATAAAAAACTAGAAGCCGAAGTAAATAGTAAGAAAATTGATAGTATGCTTAAATTATTCATGAAAAACTTAATCACTCAAAACCAAGTATTAAACGCTGTAGGGATGCCTGAAATATCAAATGGTAATAGATTCATGTATCAGTTAGGCGAAAAAGAATTAGTAGGGTTAGTAAATGTTAGTAATAATTTAAATACTGAGAACAATGAGTAATGTTAAGTTTTATAAGGATAATGCTGGGTTGTGGTTCTATACGACAGGTCGAAATGAAGCATTAATAAACGCCCCATCTGGAGGTTATAGGAAATTAGTAGACGGAACTAAAATAAGAATTGAAGGTAAAAACAATTACTTTAATATGTTTCAGATTGAAAATGGATATATTGAAGTAACTGATATTCAGAAATCAAGTATTACTGATGATAATTATGCTACAATTGAAGAGTTTGAGTCTAATACTTGTGAGTTTTTTAAGAATTCAGTTAATAGTTCTAATTCTTATGATGATGATATAGCGTTAGGTAGATATTCTAATATTGATAGATTATTTAAATTTGGTAGACATCCTGGAGTTGGAGCAACTGAAGAAGTCGTTTGGGACGGCCAAGGTAACTATACGTTTTTAGAAGCTGCTGAAACTATGGATATAGCATCTACATCTATAAATGATACATTATTAGGTACAGGAGCTCGTACGTTGTTAGTTTCTGGATTAGATGCTAATTATGATGAGATTACAGAAGTATTAGATTTAGATGGAACTAATACCATTACAACAACTTTAGAATATTTAAGAGTATTCAGATCGGTTGTATTAACATCAGGAACAAACACACCTATAGGGGATAGTAATTTAGGTGATATTACAATAACAGGATCTACAACAGCAACATTACAAGCTAAATTATTAATAGGAAACGGTCAAACGTTAATGTGTGTTTATACAGTACCTAGAGGTTTCACCGCTTTAATAACGGGGTTAAGCTTCAGTGTTCCAGAAGGAAAAAGCGCATTAGTAAAAGCTAAAGCAAGAAACGGGGCAACTCCTCCAGCTAGTTTTAGTGTTAAATATACTTTAGATATATTTGAACAAACTACAAATCCTATTCTTCAAACACCTTTTCCTTTGCTTGAAATGACTGATATTGTTATCACTTGTCAAAGTACTGCTGTTGGTACGGCTATAAGTGCAAGTTTTGGAGCTAGATTATATAAAAATATGTAATTTGATCCAATAATTTTTGTATATTTGCTGTAGTAAAATATTTGTCTCTGTTTTTATTCTTGGTTTTTCATCTTAGTTTTTGTTTAAGCCCCTCGATTAATTTCGTGGGGCTTTTTATTCATTAAAACCTTATTTAGAATCATTAAAAATAATTTTGTACCTTTGTTGCATATATAAAAATATGTCTAAGATACCTATAGGAATAAGTCAGTATAATATAAATCTACCTTCTAGGATGGGTAGTATTATAATTACGAATACTTCTGAGAAATTTACAGCGGAAACTATTGAGTCATTCGAATCATGGACAACTAAAATTCAAGATGATAATAATATTTACATTCCTGCTGGCATTGTAGATTATGAAGTAACAACCGATGATTCAACTATAAATACATCTGGTAAAGGTAAAAAGTACTATCAAAAGAGTTCGTTTGCTTCAATGAGTGCATCCTTGGAATCTAACAATTGTGATCATAATACAGCTATTCAGAAATTAAACACAAACATTTATAGGCTATTACTCGTATTAGAGGATGGTTCTATTTATGGTAGTGTGAATAGTAAAGGTGAACATGTAGGTTTTCTATGTGAAATTACAGCCGTTAGCGGTGGTATTCCTTTAGTTGGTGAAACTCATGAAGATTATCAAATATATGTTAATTTCAAAAGTATAGAAGAATTTGAAAATGTATTTACTCAATGTGTTACTTTCTCATCACGAGAATTAGCAGAATTAATGCCTATTGGTGTAACGATTAAATGTAATTCTAATTACTTCTTATTCGAGGATTATAGCGTATTTAAGGCGTTTATCCCTTGCATAGTTCAGATGGAAGAAATACAACCTTCAGACATTGAAATAGTATCTAATTTCTTACAATCAGGTCAAAATTTAGTAATTACTATTGTTACTTATAATGAAAATACTAAGTTCTTAGAGTTGGTTGCTGAAGATGCTTTAGGGGATATTTTACAAGAAGGTGACATATTTATAATAAAAATTAAATCAAGTGAATATAGAAGTGATCAATTTACGGTAATAGTTAAGAACTCATCCTTTGGAGGTTCTTTTTCTAACGATTTCAGTAATGATTTAAATATAGGATTTCAAAATATAACAACTTGTTAAAATGGCAGACGAAACAATAAAATCATTAATAGATAGTACTTTACCGACTAATGATAATGGAGATATTACAGCGGAGGTATTAAGAGATTTACAAAAAGCTATTGTAGATTATAATAGTAACGGATATTTATTCACTGAGGTTGTAACACCTTCTAGCACTAATAACGCTACAGATCAAAAGATATACGCCATAGCTTCACAAAACGGATCTTATCCAGAGTTTGATAGTATAGTGTTAAGTAATGAAATAGCATTATTAAAATACGATGGTTCGAATTGGGTAAAAGATAGTTTAATTGAAGTTGTTGATAGTATCTCTGGTGGCGGTGTATTAAACCAAATAGCTTCTACTTTAGCTGTTGTTGAAAAAGCGCAACAGTTTTCGGGATCTTCGTTTTTAGGAGATATTAGCACATCAGATTCAAATCCTTTTAGTGTTGGTGTGCCTGCTTATGTTTTACCAAATGAATCAGGAACATATAGTAATCTTGATGGGTCTCCTGTAATTGATTTAACAACTTACCCTATATCATATTTATCTTATGATGGAACTACGACTAATGTATTACAATATTCAGTAGATTTAACTGAGTATATTAAAATAGTGGAAGCATCTGACTTATATAATAGGACTATTCCTAATACTTATTCTAGTGTAAGTACATTAGTTGCAAATGGAGCTATTGAAGATTCAGATACTAAATTTACTATTCCTATTGGTCAAACTGGTAAATTTTCACAAATAGGGATTTATCCTAATTGGCAGAATGATCTATTAACGGATTTGAATAATAAGTCAATTAAATTAAGGGCTTCATTTAAGGTGACTAATTGGAATGTTTTAACACCTACTAGGGTTCGAGCAGAATTAGGAGGAATCCCCCAAACTGATGGCACGATAGTATATGATCCTATAAGTAATACTATTATAGCAGAAGTAGAAATAAACGCTTCAGTTGCTTATATTACCGATACAGCTTACTTCTTTTTTCAGAATCGTAGTGATGATGTTATGGTGTCAGAAGTTACCGTAGAATTATATGATTTCTCTATAAGAATCGTAGAGTTTAGTCAAACTGTAAGTTTAGAAGGTAAAGAAAATTATAGCACAAAAGAGCAAATAAAGTACGAAATAGATAGAAATGAAACTATAGAAAATAAAAATCTATTATCAGAAGCTCAACCATTAGAAATATCAGTATTAACGGCTGGTGGAGCTGAATTATATGAAGATGGGTTTCAAATTCCTGTAGGTCAGACAGGTTATTTAGGTGGTTTATCATTTAATTTATCAAACTTAATTGAAGGCTATTTAGATACAACGGTAAATATTAGAGTAAGTGCAAATGTTAGTTGTAGCACTGCTGATAAAACAGCTATATTAGATGATGACAATTGGATTTTCCCTAAGTTATCTGGAAATGATATTGATGTTTCAAATGTTGTTTTAACCATTACTGAACAATCAGAAAGCAGCGGAGTTGAGCAATTGATTTTGATAGGCACATTTGATTTATTAGTTAATTCAAAGTTAGCGACAAATTTAAGATTGACAAACCAGTATAATACGGCTATTTCAGACGAGCCAGTATTAGTTAACAATCTTAATTATTTAATGAAAATAGTTGATGGTGATGAAGTGACAAAAAACGGTGCTCAATATGAAGCGTTAATTAATACTTTAGATAGATATTTAAGGGTTATTAACGATAAACCAACATATACAACTAAATCAGTTTCCGCAACGGGTGCTGATGGTGTTGACGCTGATTTTGCAGGAAATTCACCAACACAAAGAGCGTTAAACTCTATTAAAGATCATTTTATTGTTAATAATGCTAATCGTTTTAGCACTAAATTAAAACAAGGAGTTTATAAAGCTGAAGTTGAATCTGATTACAATGAGTATTTAAATTCATTTAAGAACTGTATTATTGCGGGTAAAGATTATATTGATGTAATTGGAGAGGGAGCGTTAACAACTATTGTTTATGCTTATTTACCTGATAACTTACCAGAGGAAACGTATGAAAAATATCAAGCTATATTTTGGGATGCGAATAAAGCTGTATTAGCGGCGATGTCGGCTATAGCTGAAAATTGTAGATATCCTGTACATATAGAAGGAAATATTAATGCTAATTATGACTTTCAAACTGTAATTAGAGATATGATAATAGAGCATAAAGGGAATACAGGCAATGCATTTAATGCGTGGAAAGCTTGGTATCCGATTGGTTATGGTGCACAGTCTGGACAGAATTTATTAGTTTTAAATTGTATTTTAAGAACATTGTCAGTACCTCACGACTTGGAACAGTCAGTAGTATATGTTCATACAGATGAAGAATTAGATAGACCAATTGATATAACTTATCAAAATTGTAGACTTGAAGCTGAAAAAGGTAAAATAACACTAGATAATTTTGCGTCTTTATGTAGAAATTCACTTAAAATGTTAAATTGTGAATTTGATAATAGAATCTTCTTAAGATATACTCAAATTTCAAGTGACAAGTACAAAAGTTCAAATCATAATAGCTTTGATGTTGAATTTGATACTTCGCCAATTCCTGTAAGAGTTGATGAATTAAAAGGACGTACACTATTGTTTAAATCTTTAAGCACTTCAGCACCGTCAAGTATTAGATTTTCAAGAACTTCAGATTTATTTGATATTCTAGGGAATGAAGAATTAAGTTTACCTAATTCAGCTACTATGATAGATAATAATACTCATACGTTAATTCATGGGTACGGTTATAAAGATGGTGGTGACGGTTTGCAAGGTTATGGATTTGGATTAACGGATTTACAAGAAACATCAATTAGTAATCCAGACGGAGGTAATGTATCTTTAAAAGATAGATTAGGGAATCTATCAGGAGTTGGTAATAGTAAAGATTTAATTGTAACTATTGATGACGTAGACAGAACAATTACGTTTAATATTGATTTTTCATCTATGAGCAATACTGATATTGCAGCATGGATAAATACAGAGGTTTCCGCGTGGGCGACTTGTATTGAAGTTAACGGCGGACGCTGGGAATATCCAAGATTTAGAGGTAATAAAATGAGAACTAATAAAGATGCTGTTGCGATTGAAAAAGGTATGGGACTTATCTACGTTGGTTATGATGGTGTTATTCTTGCTAAATCAACTGATAACAAAATAGATGCTATTGCAATGGATGATGCTGTTGTTGATGGAAAATTGAGAACTAATTCAGAAGGTCGATTATATGATCGTGATAATGATAGATTCCATTGTATTTTACAAAATCTATCTAGTAATACTGTAAATGATTATTACGGAATTGATCCGTTAAATGATGGTGTTTTTAAAGCAAATGAAGGTATTCCATTACTAAGAATAGTAGATCAAGATTTTTACAGTAATGGAACATCAACTAGAAGTATGGTTGTTGAGTTTATATAAGTTACATCCTTATTTAGAATGATTAAAAATAAATTCGTATCTTTGTGTCATGGATAATAAGAAGCCAGGTAAGAAATTAAGTAAAGAAGAGATTAAGAAGCTTAAAAAAAGCAAAGAATCTTTAATTAAAGGTCATAAATTAATAAAAAAATAGCATTATGTTATTTGATGAATCGAAATTCAAATCAAAAGAAGAGTTATTTAAATTTCTTATCGAGAATAAGGATAGTTTAATAGCTCAAAAAAAAGCTGAATTAAAAAAGGCTGATTGCATTTCTTATGCACCTTTAATTATACGTGATAAAGACGACCAAAATAAATCTAATGACCCTGTTAATGTAATTGGATTAGAAGAGTTAAAAGTTTTGGTAGTTATAAACACAACTAACTTAATGGATTCGCATTCTGATGTTCACATTAGAGGTATTTGGAATAAATCATTGTCTGAGAATAAAATGGTGATGCATTTACAAGAGCATAGTATGAAGTTTGATAAAATCATATCAGATGGTAGTATGTTAAAAGCTTCTGTAAAAGATTATAATTGGAGTGAATTAGGTGTTAATTTTGAAGGTAAAACACAAGCTTTAATATTTGAGTCTACAATTGATAAGAATCGTAATCCTTTTATGTTTAATCAATATGCTAATGGATGGGTGAAAAACCATTCAGTTGGTATGCGATATGTAAAATATGATTTAGCTATCAATGACGAAAATAATCCTAATGAATTTGATGCATGGAATAAATACTATCCTAATATTGCAAATAAAGACCGAGCAGACCAGAAAGGTTATTTTTGGTATGTTACAGAAGCTAAAGTAATCGAAGGTAGTGCAGTTCCATTAGGTAGTAATTGGATCACTCCAACATTAGAAAATAATAAGAATGAGCCGCCAAAACAAGGCACTCCAAATACTGAGCCACCAAAACAAGGTACTCAAAAACATATAAACGAATTAATTACAAATTTTAAACTATAATTTTAAAATGGAAAAAGAAGCTTTAGAGCAATTGCTCGTTAAAATAAAAGAAGAAGTTAACACTCAATTAACTTCATTTAAAGATGATTCTGGGTTTGAAGGATTAAAGACTAATCTTAATGCTGTTCAGAAATCTTTAACAACCCTTGAAGAAACTATTGAGAATGTTCAAGATGAAAATACGATTAAGTCCGTAGAGGATAAGATGAAAACATTAGAAAGTCTAGTCAAAGAACAAGGCTTATCTCTTGAAAAGTATAAAGCTAATGGGATTAATACTCCTGAAAAAAGCAATATGAGTTTCAAGGAAGTTGCTAAGAATTTCGTAGAGTCTGATGCGTTTAAAAACTTTGCTGATAAAAACGGTAATGGTAGATCTGAAAAGCATGAAATCAAAGCTACTTCATTAAGCGGTAGTTATCAGGATTTTGCTAATGCTCCAGCTACTTTAACAAATGAATCAGGCGTTGTTGTAATGCAACCATTCCAAATGAGGCCTAATAGAATTCGTGATTTAATGTCTTCTTCTCCTATTTCTGTGCCTTTCGTAATTTCAGAGGAGGTTGTTGATTGGGTTAATAATATTTCTGTAAATACTGAAAATGGTACTTTAGTTGAATATGATTTCAAAGTTGAACCTAAAACTTTCCAGAAAAGAAGATTAGGTGCTTATGTTAAGATTTCTAAAGATATGTTACAATCAGCTGATTTTATTGTATCTGAAGTTGAAAGAGCTTTGCCATCAAAATATTACTATGTTGAGGATAATGAAATTTTAAGAGGATCAGGAACAGGTAATCATTTAGAAGGTTTATTTTCAAATGCGAATAGAAGAGTATTTGATGTTGAATTTACATTCTTAGCTGGAACTATAGCTACTGTTGAAGCGGCTGCAAATGGTGGTGTATTATTAACGTTTGTTGCGGATCATAAATTATATGATAACTATGATTTAACAATTGATGCTAGTACTAATTATGACGCAACTTATAAAGTATTTGTTCAAACTAAGAAAAAATTAGTTATTGACGCTACTTATGTTGCTGAAACTTCTACTTCATGGACAGCAACCGCTTCACACCCTTTAAAGGATAAAGTTACAGCTCCTAATACAGGTGATGTTGTTAGTGCCGCTGCTAAAACTTTACATAATGGATATAACAGACCTACAGGTATTGTTATGAATCCTTATGATGTTTATGACGCAAATCACGCTAAAGGTACAGACGCTCATTATGTTGGTCGTTATGAGAGAATTAACGGAACATTATATATTGATGGTATTCCTGTTATTGAGAATGATGCCGTTCCTGCTGGTAAGGTTTATTTAGGAGACTTCATGAACTCAGCTAGGTTATATGACTATAAGACATTAGAGGTTTATATGGATTCTGATGTTTCGTATAACCTAAATAATCAAGTTGCTTTAATTATCGAAGCTCATTTGATTAATGCAAATTTCAATCCTTTAATGTTTATGGAGGTTGATATTGCAGATGCTAAAACTAAACTAGCAGTTTAAAAAATAGTTAATTGAAATATAAAAGGGGAGTTTAATCGCTTCCCTTTTTTTAAATAAAACAGATATGATTATAGTTGTAAGTAATATCAAAAGAGAATCTAGCATGTTAATAGCTGAATTAAAAGGGAAATCTCTTTATTTCGGTCATGATGTTGAAGTTTTAGATTCTTTACCAAATGACAAAGTAATTAGCGATGAATTTATTGAAAAACTTCAAGATCAAATAACTGTATTGGAGAATAAAGCCAAAGATGATACTAAAGAATTAGAAGAAAAGATATTAACTATCACATCTTCTAAAGATGTTTTAATTAATCAGTATAGTGAAAAGATTAAAGCACAAGATGTTGAGATTGAAGATTTGAAAAAGCAACTTAATGCAATACCAACTACAGAGGTTAAAGAAAAAAGAAAAAGAAGAACTAAAGAAGAAATAGAAGCAGACAAGTTAAAAGAATCTGAAAATAAATAATAATGATAACTGATATTAATGATTATATAGGATTAGTTTCTATTCCATCACCTTCAAGCGATGAAGCTTTGGATAGTCTTGAAAAGGAATTAGAGGGGTATGAAAATATCGCTTTAAAGAATTTGTTAGGATATCCTTTATATAAAGACTATTTAGCTAATCAAACTGACCCTAGAGTAATAGATATCATTCAAGGTAAAGAGTTTGAATTTACTTTCGAAGGTAGTACAGTTAATGAAAAGTACGAAGGTCTTGAGAGTTCAACATCATTATTAATATATTGGAATTTTTATAATTGGTTAAGTAGAAATATAAGTACATCTAGTAATGTAGGCGAATTAGCTTCTTTATCTGAAAATGGAATGGTAATAAATCCTAATTCTAAATTAGTCCAAGCATGGAATTTGTACATTGAAAAAGCTGGAGAAATACCTAACACTTACATAGGAAGATACGGAGCTACTAGATTAGGTTTTACGATTGATAAAAATAGTTTAAGTACTTACCCTCATTATAATGATAATGGAAGTTTATATAATTTCTTATTATCGAATAAAGAAACTTATAGTGAGTGGGTTTATGGTATAAACGAAAAAACTAATAAAAATGTATACAACCTCTAAGCCTATACCTTATCTAATTGAGGATATTGTAGACACTTTAAGAGCTACAGGGATAATAACAGATGTTGTTGTGTCTGGATTATATAGTACTATAACTACTGATAATTCATTACAAGAGAATGAGAATATTGAAATTGATAGTGTTAGATATCCGGTTAAAGATGTTACGTCAACTTCATTTAAAGTTAAAGGGGATTTAACCGGTGCTACATCATGGAAAGCTAAAGCACCTTATTTTGATTATGGTCATATTTTAGAAATTGGAAATACTTTATTAGAAAAAGGGAAAACTAATTCACCTGTATATGATAAATACCCTTTAATCATATTACAAATGGACTATGAAGAGGATAGAAGGGATTATAGTAAACTTTCAATTTCTCCTACATTTTATATAATTACGTCTACAGAGGCACTTTATAAGGCAAACCAAAGGATTGAAAAAAAGTTTATTCCTGAATTATATCCTTTGTATGAATCATTTATAGATGCATTAGTGAATAGTAATTTAACTAATAATAAAAACATAGAGCATACAAAAATAGATAGAGTTTATTGGGGTTCAACTGCTTTTACTCACAATACTAAAAATATGATAGGTGATCATATTGACGCTATCGAATTAAATAACACTCAAATAGAATTTAACACGACTAAATGTTAGTAGATAATTTTACATATAGTTTACCAGAAGGTATTAATTTATTCAAACAGAAGTTAAGAAAATCTGTTAAGGAAATTATTGTGTGTAAAGACTCGGTAACAATAACGGAAATAAATTCACCTGAATTATTGTATTGGTCAGAATTCATTAAAAATGGTGATGTTTATTTATCAGAGGATATTATGAGTTATTCAATTAATTCAGAAGATCCAACAAGTGAAAAGAATGTGTTTTCTCAGGAAATAATATCAAGTGTTTCGCCTGAATCTATTCAGTTTAATATTGAAAATAGTATAGTTGATAACTTAATAATGTTGAAATTATTTAATGAAGGTAGATATACTATATTTTTCGTATTAGATGATAATAACATTTTAGCAAGAAATGAAAACGGAATAATAAAAGGATTCACATGTACGATTAAAAGCGTAGGATCTTTAATGAGCGAATCTAATGAGGATTTGAATAAATTATTTGTTCATTTACAAGATATTGAAGAAGTAAAGCAACAGTATATGCTTACTCCTAATTTCACGTATACTGACTTAAAAGAAGAAGCTAAGATACAAATAAATATAACTATTTTAAGTGAATGGAGTGGCGTAAATACATTAAGAGTTAAAGTTCAATCTTGTGGACAAAACATAAATACATTAGATAGTAAAAGTATATTTTTAATAGCCCAATACACTAATAGAACTGCTGCTGTTACCTCTTTATCATTAATCGGTAATGGAGTTTATACAATAGGAATAAGAGATAATATAGACGGTGATGATTTTGTAAATGGTGATGAATTACTATTAAAAATTGAGAATGATGATTATGTGAGTTGTGAATTTCTAGTTATTAGAAATGATAATTTCATAACATTAAATGGCGTATTGAATAAAAATAACCCAATAACCGCTAATGGTTCTTGGTCAACTAAATAAATTTATTAATTAAATATTAGAAAAAATGGCAGATTATTGCAACGGTTCTTTACCTTCAGGGGTAAGCGCAAATTGTCTAACTTTTCCAAAGGAAGTTAAAAACATTATTATCACATCTCCAACGGTTACTTTCACAGAAGATGAGTTAATTAATGGGTTGACCAAATTGGAGGAAGTGTTAAAGACAAATAAAACAGGTTATGTTCCTGCTGGATTAACCGAATATGAAGATACTACAGATGATGTAACTATCATAACTTCAGGGAAAGGTAAGAAATACTTTGATAATGAGGGTTATCCTTCTGCTGTGATGTATCTTGAATCAAATATGTGTGATTTTGGAATGGCTTTAAGAGCGTTCAAAAGTTCTACATATAGAGTAATGTTTATTTTAGAAGATAACTCAGTAATGGCTTATCAGAACATGAATAAACCAGACGAAATAAAAGGATTCTTATGTGAGGTTACGGCTAATCAAGTTGGAATACCTTCTATTGATGCCTCCCAACAAGCGTATAGACTTTATATCAACGCTAAAGATCGAAATGAATTTAACAGTAGATATTTTAATATTCCTACATGGACTGATTCAGATCTTACAGATTTGATGCCAATTGGAGTAGGTATTTATAAACCTTCTACGTATTCAGTTGCAAATGGTAATATGACATTCCAAGTTATAGCACCTTGTAGAGTTCAATTAAAGACTCTTGTAGTAGCTGATATTGAGATTGTTTCCGCTACGATCGCAGGAACAGCCCCAGTAGTAGCGTTAACATTAGTAAACGATGCTAGCACAGGTATTTATACTTTAGTTTTAGAAGATACCGTTGCGGCTGTTTTAGCTGTTGGGGATGTTGTAGAATTCAAAGTTAAATCAACAGATGATACATATAATTCAGAGAGTTATACTATTACAGTTGTTGCATAGTGGTTTTGGTTAGGATTAAAGACGGGTTATGGTTGCCCGTCTTTTTTTATGCTTATTTAATTGTTAGTTCTTCTCCTGTTAATGCGAAGTATAAGTTTTGTAATTGATGAACGTGTTTATACTTACCTAAATGCACTGAATGACTCCAATTAGGAGCTACGGTTAATACGTATTCCCCTCTAACTTTCATTATATATGAATTATGAATACCTATTCTTATATCCCTATCTGTTACGTACGAATCAATTACATTGTATTCCCACCTTCTATGTCTTTTTTTTCTTGTAAACCCAAACTTAACTAACCATTCTTCGGTTAATGGGATAGGTATCATATCACTTTTATACTTCGTGTTTTCATGCCTTACTAAATTAAGTAAGTCATTTATATTCACTTTAAAAAACTTGCCATTATCTTGATAATAATTACCTATCCTTAATTCATTTGCTTCCATCTTTATAATTTTTTATACTTATTAAAATGCTCTTTAACTTCAGGATAAATAGAATTATCTATTGGATTTCTAAACTCAACTTGAAATATATGTTTATCCATGTAATTGTTATAAATATCTACGGAATAATTTAAAATAGCTCCAATTTCTCTACCACGAATTCCAAATCCTTTAATAAATATTCTATCTAATTTTAATACTTTAGAGTTTAAATTAAATACATACCAATTGATACTATAATATTTCCTTTTAAATAATTCATAAATAAAACTATTTAAATCCTCACTTAAAATAATAGGATCATATTCTTTCACGAAATTAAAAGAGCATATAGATATATCTGTAACAATATTTGCTTTCGGATCTATAAAAGCATTAAACATACCTATAACACTACCTTTATTTATGCTCACAAAATTTGTATTATCCCATTCTTCATTCTTATAAAATAAATCATAATTTCTATATGAAGCTTGGTAATATAAACTTCTATCTGTAGTTAGAAATTTAATATAATTAACTTGTAATTCGTCTTTATGTAATATTGCTTTTTCTAACATCTTTATAATTTTTTATATATTCCTAAATACTCATTAATATAATCTCTACTTAAAGGCTCGAATTTCTCAGCACGTTTAATTAGTTCACGTACTTTAATTTTTAAATCTCTTATATCAGATTTAGTTAAATTTAATGCAGGATGTTGTTTTAATTCCTGGACTATATTAAAATAATCCTCTCCGAACACTTCTTTTAATCCTGAATTATAGCCAATAATATTAGCATGAGCGTATTTATTGCAATGAACGCATTGAAGATAAACATTATTAGCGTTAAATCTTAAATTATTATGACCACCAACACTCCAATAGTGTCCAGCGTGTTTCTGTTGCGTAAATTCACCATCCCACCCATGATTACACGAAATACATCCATGATTATCATTAGTATCAATTAGTCTTATTAAGCGATTAAAACCCCATCTTTGATCTGTTTGTAGTTCCTTTAATAAATCACCATGAGTTTTAATATCTTCTTTTTGCTGTTTATTAAAATCCTTTTGTTCTTTTTCTATGTTTTTACTTGATTTTAATTTATATTTGTTTAATAATTTAACCCCTTCAGTAGTTTCAAATAACCATTCAGCAAGGCAAGATTTGCACATTCCAAATCTTTGAATATAATCTGAGTGTGTTTCTGGATTCTTTTTAGATTCGAATCCTTTAGCACGCCCAGAAGGTTTACATTTTTTAATTTTAAGTTTAATCATTGTCTATTACATATTTATTACCAAATAAAACTATTATATTTCTACATTTCTTAACTCCTTCATATGACATGTTATTTTCTTTTGCGTAAGCTGATATTGTCATTAAGTTTAAATAACCTCCACATAGTTGAATTATTTCAACCATATCTAAATTACTTAACACCCCTTTAATAAAGTTATTAATTATGTATACCTTGATTTTATTAAGTTTTTCCATTGGTTGAATTTTTTCAAGTGTAGTTACAGACTCGCTATGTACAAGCACTACATCCGTTCATCTAATAAAGGATTTGGGTCAAGCCCATAATTTACAAAAATATCCCCCACCCTTTCTTTGCCTTTTTCAAAGTCAATTGGGCTTTTCTCTATAATTATAAAATCTCTATTAGTGTTTATACAAGCTTCAGCAAGTGTTCCACTACCACTACATAAGTCAAGTACTATTTCGCCCTCGTTACTATATGTAAGTATGCTTTCCTCAATCAAAGCAACTGGTTTCTGCGTTGGGTGTAATGCCGTTTTTTGTTTGTCTGTTGCATATTTCCATACACTTCTTGGGTATCGCTCAGTGCTATCATATCCAGTTAGCCCATGTTCACCGTAATTTGTTGTCTTTTTACTGTTTCGCTTATGTTTCGCTGTACTTGTTTTTCTAACATGTCCAGTAGTCTTCTGTGGGTTATATGTTGGTTGTTTTTTATAAAACAACATCATATCCTCGTGGCATCTCATTGGCTGTCTTTTAGCGTTTAGGTGTCCCGTTACGGTTGTTTTCTCCCAAATTAAATTATACCTATGCCATTTAGTACTTAGCATCATCATAGCGGTAAACTTATCCTGTCCAAAAAACTTAACAGCAGCATTTGGTTTTGCCACTCTCCAAACTTGTTCCCAAAGTTTTACTGGGTCTATAATCACATCCCATTCGTTTTTTGTTTTACCATAGGGTAAATCAGCACATATATAATCAATACTATTGTCTGGTATCAGCTTCAACTTTTCAAGTGCATCACCGTATATTATCTTGCTTTTTTCAAAAGCATATTTGCCATCCCACATATTTTTGTAAATTATTAGTTCCGTCCATTTAATTAAGTTTTGTCGTAAATCACCGTGCCAGTACATAACACAGGCTATATTGCACCCTTCGGGTCGCTTCGCTGCACCATAGCCAATCCGTTATGCCCCATTTATCCAGCGTGAAATGAACCAAGCAAGCAAAATGGCTCTGTTTCCTTTCCTGTATAGTTTCCTTCTTCTGTTATCTCAGCAGCTACCCAAGGTTCTTTACCTTCATCAGCAGCCATTTTTTTAGCCATTTCTCTAACTTCTGTTTCATTATTTGCAACTATTACAAAATGTGAATAGCAGTCATAACCCCAATCATCGTGTCCTATCAAGTATATTTTCATTGTTGTAAGTTTTAAAACGGGGCATAACAACAAATAAAATTAATACGGGTTATGCCCCCTATTTGTAGCGAATTACCTTTTAATATCATTAGTTCAGTATGGTAGGTTTTCGCTTTCTATCCCGCACTAATCTTATTCAAACCGTTAGGGTGCATTAGCCTACGCACACTACATCGCTTTTTTTAGGCTTAAATGCTTTATTCGAGCCACCAACTAAATATTTATATCCGTTATCAAGGGTTATTTCAACTACTCCAACCATCGAGTTTCCTATGTATTCCACTTTTTCAGCAAAACCCATTATTTTTTTACCGTCTTTTAAGTGTGGTGTTTCAATCATTTTTCCCAACCACCATTTATTGTATGTTTCTTGGTGTTTTGCTTCCAAAGCTAAACCTCCTTGCGTCCTATTACTACCGTTTCTTTCTGCCATCGCTTAAATAACGCACCCTAACAATAAATAAAAATAATAGCCGCTGTAGTGCTTGTGTTTAGCTATTATTCGGTTAATAAATATTTCAAGTGTTCGGAATTTCCGAACGGTTCAATCGGCTACTATTCTTATTAGAGCCGTTAGGCAGCATTAAACTACCTCAAATTGCGCAAATAGTGCCTTTGCTTCATCAAGCGTTGCCTCTTTATCATCAAAAACACTTTCACTTAAAAAAGTGTCAAGCTCGCGTCCTTCGTGTATGTTTGCAAAGTCATCTAATATATTTGGCATTGTTTCAACTATTTCTTTTAAGCTCAGTATTTTTTTCCCGTACTGCACACACATAGCTCCTAAATGCGCAATTACCACACATGTAACATTATCAATATATGTTTCAACTACATTCCAGCTATTTTGCGGTTCTGTTCCAAAGAAGTCCTCAGAACTGCCCTCGCTCCAATATAGGTAGTTCCATTTAATTGTGTCACCTGCTTTAATTTCTTTACCGTTAATATCAATAACGCTGCCTAACAATGCATCATATTGCATAGGCTTGTTGTTTTCGGAATTATCGTTCTTTTTATTCATTTCAGTATGTATTTATAAGTTTGTATTTCTAATTTAAAAGCCTACGCAACATATGCGAGCCGTTGTGTGTAATGCTACCTTTGTTCGGCAAATATGCTTATCATGTAAAGCTTACCATCTTCTATATGGTAGTTAATCACATCTACAACACCTGTTTTACCCTCAATAAATACATTGCTGCCCTTTTGGGGTATTGGCATATTCTTAGGTAAGTCGTAGTATTTACCCTCTATTGTTATTGTTAAAAATTGCATTTCAAATTAAATTTAGTTGTTAATATTCCGCACTACACACAACAAAGTGTCATGGTGCATTTTCGTTCCTCAAACGACACCATACACAGGTCGTTACAAACAATAAAAATTATTTCAACTCACACCTAAATGGGCGTGGTGTTATAAATTTACGTTTATACCGTTTAAATATATTTCCCCATATCTTTTTATATCGTGGGAGCTTATCCCATTTAGAAGTATCTGCGTGACTCATTATTGAGCCGTCTTTCATAACAAACTGTACTCCGTATTCTGTCATAATTTTAAAAGTTTGTAACATAAGCTAAATTTAAAAGCCTATGTTGGTTTATATTTTCAATCTTATTTATCGTTGTCGGCTTCAAAACTTAGCCAAACCGTTGTGCACAATAAAAAATGGGCTACTTTACCACATCTTTCAACGGCAAATATTTTCCTGCATTACCATCATTACAATCGCCCAAGCATTGGCAAATGCCATCATTTAGCCAGTAATGAATAGTATACCTTCCATTCACACCGTATGCGGTTCTTACGCTTGGTCTTACAGTAGGTTTTTCTAAATCACCATTCCATATCCAAGCATTTGCCTTGTCTCTTTTACCTTTAGTTATTACAGGTAATGAAGTTGGGAATCCCATTCCTTCAGGTGTGAATGTAAGGTAATCAACACCATTTCTATTTTCTAATTTAGCTTTCATATTCCGCCATTTTTAAAAGATGCACAACAACAAATAAAGCAAATAGCCCGTTGAGCATCTGTTTTTCATAGCCACTTTTTAGGCGGGCTACATTGCTTTATTCAAATCGTTAGAGATTCATACTCACTCCTCCGTCGTTCGGTTTAATTCATCTCTTAATTTTTTATTCTCCATTTTTAATATATTATTACGTTTTCTAAGTTCATGTATTAATTCCTTATCTGTTTTATAAATATCGTCAGGATAACAAACACAATCATCAATATCATTAGATACAGCAACAGACATACAACCAGGAATTAATACTTCCCCTAAATCAATAACAGTTATGTAATGACATTTCATAAAAAAATACGTTTGATTAAACACTATGAATCTCTAATAGACAATGACAGTCTGTAACGTCGTGAGGATGAATCCTAACACTGTATTATAATCCATGAAAATTCACGATTAATTTCTTTTAATTAACTGTTACAGTCTGATGATCTGTTCATACTGAAAAACACCAAATAAATTTGTGTTTATTCATTTTCACATATCATATACATTGTCCATTGAGATGGAATGCCTCGCTCTGCTCAACATTCCATCTCAACGTGCGCCGAGCGCAAACGCACAAGCCAGCGCAAAAGTGCCAAACAAAATTAGTATTCATCCTTTTTATAACATCTACTTTTAGTTTCTAATATTGCGTCTATAGCTTTATCAATATAAAGCATCGTACACCAAAGACTATCACCATTACTAATTCTCATAGAATCACCATATTTTTTATTTTTAATACAATTGATACTTATCGTTTCTATTTTTGATTTACGAAAGAGTGATATAATTTTCACCTTTACTTTAATAGTAAATAAATGATGTTTTTCAGTTTCTTCTTTGTAAATTAATTCTACAAGTTCATGATTTGTTTCCATTTTATATAGTTTTTAAAAGTTAATTTTTTCAAAATTAGTTATCCATCGGACTTTTGCGCTATAAATATAAGTTACATGGTTCGCGCTCCGCACTCCCATCTAACAACGATTATAGTTCATATGAACGACTTGAAAAAAGCCGTCCAGACGAACCATACTCGGCGCACGTTAGCGGTAATGCAGTTCTACTATTTCGAAAGTCGTACCGTAACGTGAGCAAACAAAAACATTTTCTTTAGGTTCTTTAAAGTTTCTTTTCGGGTTCTGCATTTTTATGTAATTCCTTGCCTCCTTATCGCTTTGGAATAAAATGTTTTTTAGTGGTTTCTTCTGGAACATAATCACAAAAGCACTACCGCTAACATGCGGTATAATATCATTTGCTTTTGGCACGCTCGAAACGTCCTTACCTACCCACACATAACCAAGTGCATTTTCGTCTACAAACATATTATTGCAAGAGTTTGCAGTTGCTATTTCCATTTCTGATAATTCAGAAGTGCTTACTATTATACCGCCATAAGTGGCTACTTTGTTTAATAATTCTGATAATATTGCCATCGCACAATTAATTTATAAGTTAATAACACGCTCCTAATTTCGTGGTGATTCGAGGAGCAAACGAATCATACCGCAGTACCGTTAGGCACAAGGCTCAAATACATATAAGTCTTTAACCCAGTTATTAAGTGGCAATAAAGTTCCATCGTCATTATCAAGCACTATCACAAGCGTTCTTTTGTCTTTCCTTACATTTTTAACAGGTACATACTTGTTTTTGTAAAGTACAACTAAACGCCCAGTGCCTAACAATGTATAAAAATCATGGCTAGTTTCTGCTAATTTTTTAGGTTCTCGCAATTTATAATCCATATCAGTATTTATTAAGTTTTTACTATTTATTCGCCATGCTTCTTATACTCAACGTTAGGCATAATAATAAAATTATCGTGGTAATTCAGCCCACCCCACAACTTTTTCATTTATAATATCATCGTTTTTTGTGCAGTAGTCTTCAAATTCACTACCATCCATATAGCTTTTATATAAAGTTCCTATTTCGCATTCTCCATTTTCTAATTGGAATATAAGCATATCAGTTCTTTTACCATCCCAACGCACATCTTCTCTGTATGTGTGAGGTTTTTCCTTGTCAATAGGCGTAAAATTACTATGCCTAACAACAGGTAAATTTAAATTTTTAACTAACCCATCAAGTAAATGAATCAGTTGTCCTCTATCTAACTCAATTGTTTCGCTTTCTTTTAGTTGAGATAAATAAGGTTTATCAATCTCTTTATTTAAATAATCTTCTGTTTTTTTCATAATTATATCTATTAAAATCGTTAAAAATCAAAACTTACCCAAGTGTAGTTATATTTAAAAATTAAAGATACTAATAAATAACGTATCTAATTAAGAATTAACTAATTTATAATTGTTCTAAATAAAATTTGTATCTTTGCTAATGTGATTACAATAGCTACAGAAAACCCAATATCTTTATCTTTAGTAAGAGATGAGTATAAGAATTTTGACAACATTAATAGTCAAGATAGATTATATACTAATCAATTATTATATCAAAGATTTCAGAAATACTTATCTTATGAATCTGTTAAACTTGTCGTAGTTGGATCACCTGCTGATACTTTCACTTTAAAAATAGGTACTTTAAGAACTTCAATAATACCAACTACTGAGACTATAGGAGGTTTTAAATACTTTGTATTTGATATTGATTTTTCAGTTACTAACAATGAATTTACTAGATTATATGGAAGTGATGGATCAAATGATTATATAAGCGAGTTTATTCAGTTAATTCCAAATAAAGGTAATTTATATAAAGTAGAGTATTTCAATGAAGTTAATACTAAGTTCGTTAATTATAATTCTGGTAGTATAGTATTTCACAGATGGTTAAATGTTAAATTCTTACCTAATATTAAGTATGAAGGTGAAGCAACAGTATTTAACAACCTTGGGAAATTAGAAAAAACTAACCAAACAAGACAAAGAGTATTCAATTTACAAATTCCTGAGATTCATTTAAACGAATGTGAAAGTATCACATCTGCATTAGGATTAACTAATTTTTATATAAATGAAATAGAGTATGTAAATAATGGTAATCCTGAAGCTGAACAAATCGGAAATACTAATCTATATACATTTGAAGGCGAATTAACACAAGCGAGTATAAAGGGATATAATTCATCAAATTAAAAAGATATGAGCACCTTACAATATATATTATTAAATGATAGTGGTGAAACTGTAGCCGATAAAAGTAATGAGAATGATTTCTTATTAATGTCATTAATTCAGAGTATTAATGTAAATGTAAGTACAGATGGTTATGATAATCTCCCTTC
>JQIA01000275.1_pt1 | contig 24974 bp, 26 predicted proteins | sample 811431 | NCBI WGS metagenome assembly JQIA01 (sample SAMN02998118, study PRJNA258478) | marine sediment metagenome | biome: marine; feature: seafloor; material: sediment; isolation source: oil-polluted sediment collected from 3 locations (0.5 km, 0.7 km and 0.9 km)... | place: USA: Gulf of Mexico ...
GGATATGGCCAACGTTAACACTTTTTGTCAGTTGGGGTCCATGCGGCGCGAAAAACGAAATCTTACGATTGAACAGAAGATCGAACTTGCGCGGCGTTATGCCGGTGGTGAGGGCGTGAATGCCTTGTCAGAGGCGTATTCGGTTAGCGTTCGTCAGGTTTACCGTGTGGTTGCGGAGCAGAAGGGTGACACTCAATACGGTGAAGAAACACATGTGATGGTTGGGTTTCGGGCTGCGAAAAGCGAAGTGGACGGTTTTTTAGAGATAGCGCGTGCGGTTGGTATCGGGAATAAAAGTGCGGCGTTTCGTTCGTTGTTACGGGTGGCACAAGGCTTGATTGAGCTGTTTCCAAATAGGTTTTCTGATTTTAATAGATCGGCATGGCTGATCAAAAAGGAGGGTCAGCTTTTAAACCAACTGGCGAAGGCGGTTCATAAGGGGAAGTTGCGTTTGACTGACGACGACCGTGCTTTGTTGTCAAAATCTATTGATGTGAATTTGAAATTGCATGAGGACCTGCGTTGGATTTTGTCTGAGCATAAAACGCGACGGGGCTACACCTCTGCCGCACTGAAGAGCGACGCGCTGAAGGAGATTAAGAATGAAAGATAATCTCGCGCTTTATCATGCTGTAATGGGTGAGATGTGGACGGACGAGCAGCGCAAATCCGGCTCAGCCAGGCGACAGGCGGGGCAGAGGCAAGCTCGGAGTTTTAGAGGGGCAGGGCGCCCTTCAGTGCGCAATATTGTGAAAGCCTCTCAGGGATCGAGGGCGGCCGTTTTTAAGCGCATTCGCAACGGCGGGTGCAAGACAAAAAAATCAATGGGTGCGCAGCTCGACTATGTGAATGACAAAGCCATCTTTACATACTCCACAATGACAAATGCCCTTTCCGAAAGCGAGATCCTCACAGAAGGTCAGAAACAAAGCATTGTTGAACAATGGAGCGCTACCTGGAATGGAACGTCGAAACTCGGCTTTACCAGTCACATGCTTTTAAGTTTTCCCAAAGATGTCACCGCGGACCAGGTGCGCGACATTGCTATGGATTGGTGTGAACACTTCTTTGAAAGCGGCCATTACGGCGACGAATGGGATTACGTGCTGGCTGTTCACACGGATAGAGAGCACCCGCACGCGCATATTCTCTTGAACAATCGTGGCAATGATCAGGGGCAATGGTTTGCATGTTGGGCGGAGGGGGTAATGTCACCGCAGTTGATGCGTGAGAAGCAAGCCGAAATTGCAGAAACCTACGGTGTTGCCTTGGATGCGACGACGCGGTTGGAGCGCGGTATATTTGCGAAGCCCGCAGGTTTGGAGGAGATTTATGCGGCGAAGGCCGAAGGGCGTGTTGCAAGCGAAATAGCTTTGACAGGGCAAGAAAAGGCTATGGCGCAGGCCGCTATGGTTGAATTTGCGAAAGACTACCGGGATGTGGCGGATACTTTGGATAGGTCGGATAAATACCATCTATCAAAGGCGGTTCGTGAAATGGCGAAATCACTCGATACTGAAACAGAGTGGAAAATTGAAAAAGAAGATATTGATATGGCAGAAATTAACACTGTAGGCGAAGCAATTGAGTTTGCGGAAGCACGGATTGATGCAATCCAAGAAAAGGCGGCAGGGTTAGATGAACCAGACCGCAGCCAATTTGAAATTAAGGCCGCTCCTGTGATTGCGTCGCTTTCCCAGATGGTACCCGATCCTGAGTTACGCACTCGGTATAATGAAGAACTTGTTGATCCTTATCCCCCGGGTGTTGACGGTGACGACATTGCGACTGCTTTGGTTGAAGGGCAGCGTTCGGACGCGCTGAAAGAAACGCTTGAATATGGCGCGTCACTTGGTTTGACCACCGCAGATACGTTGGCGCGTCTAGAGGCTGGTGGCACCAAAAATCACGGGCTTGCTCAAGATTGGGTGGAACGCGATTTAACGGCCATTCTTGCGGCGCAAGACATTGAGGTGGATCAAGCCACACCAGAGCAGACTAATGAGGCCGTTGAAAAACTAGATGCCTTCCAACTTCGTTTGGCGGGCGTTCTGGGCGTTGAAATGACCAGTGCGTTTTCCGTTTTGGAGCGTGAAGAACAAGATGGCTTGTGTGAGCAGGGGGCGGATGAAGCCGACCTAACAGACGACAATACCCCGAACGCTTACATTCGCACGCTTGCAGCAGAGCTGCGGACCGGCAATCTCACAACAGAGCAAGAAGAGATTATGGAGCGCACATTGGTTGCCGAATTGCATAATGAATTGGGCGATGAGGGCATGGCCGCGTTGGATCGCGGCAACTTCGCGGTGCTGGAGGGTATTCTGCCAAGCAAATATGACCAGATCGGTGTAACCCAGGAATATCTTGAGGTAGCGGCAGAAGAACGAGGCCTGCCCGAACTTTCTGAGGCGGCCGGTGGTTTGCAGCAGCAGAAAGTGACCGAGCAAGCCAATGAAGCCACAATTGAAGAAAACCGCAAAGATCGCGGCCTTGATGATGATATGGGAATGTGAAGCAAACAATGAGTAAAACACTTCCATTTTGGGCGGCAACACCCATCGGCATCGTTGTGGGCGTTATCACCGGGACGATCATCGGCAGCTTTTATCTCTCGTTGGCATTGGGTCATGACTTACTGACCTTTGACCCTATGGCTGTTTGGAAGCAGTCAAATTCAATGTGGCGACTAAACCCAGATGCAATGAAAGTCGCCTTTGGTGCGGTTGGGTTTCTGGCTTTGGGTTGCGGTGTGCTGGCGTTTGTTTGGACGTTTCAAAAACAACGTGACGATTATGGCTCTGCACATTGGCAAACCAAATCTGAGTTAAAAAAGAACGATATGCTGCGACCAATAGGGCAGGGGTTTGTTTGCGGTAAACTTGGCAAACCTTCATCTGGCGCGCAGTTTATATCGTCGGCTGCAATCCCGCATGTGATGATGGTGGCACCAACACGCGCCGGTAAAGGTGTGGGCTTCGTTATCCCAAACTTGTTGTCCTTTCAGGGCAGTGTGATTGTGCTCGACGTTAAGGGCGAAAACTTCGATCTTACCTCACGATACCGCGTCAATAATGGCGACGACGTTTACCGTTTTTCCCCTTTTGATTGGGCAAACAGTACGCACCGGTACAATCCGCTGCACCGCATCGCAAAATCGTTGAGTTTTGCGCAGCAGTTCACAGAGGTGAGTATTCTAGCCGATTTGTTTCTTGATAAAGACAACCGCCAAGCCGATACATTTTCCGAGGCAGGTAAGACAATCTTTGTCGGGGCTTGCTTGCTGGCTATCCAGCGTGGCCGCGCGAATTTTGGTGAAGTGAACCGCATCGTCTCAGACGGCGGCAACAAGAACAAACAATACGCAGCTTACGCCGAAGAAGCTGTTGAAGAACCCCTGAAAAGCATTTGGATCAATGCGGCGAGTACATCGGACAGGTTGCTAACCAGTAATATTCAGGCGCTAAAAACCGCAGGCCTAAAGCAGTGGGATAATCCTGCTGTAGTTGCAGCGACGAGTGAAAGTGACTTTGATTTTTCCACGTTCAGGAAGAACCCTCAGTCGCTCTATATAGCAGTGTCCGAAGATCATATTGCGACGCTTGCGCCCTTGCTACGCTTGTTGTTTGCCGATTTGATTGCAAGCATCAGATTAAACGAACCCGGGCCCGATGAGCCTTGGCCTGTGATGATCATGATTGACGAGTTTCAACAAATGGGCGCAATGCCCTATCTTGAACGCGCGATCCACACTTTGGCGAGCTATGGTGGGCGTGTCGCCCTTATCGCACAATCTTTGGCCGCACTCGATAAAATCTATGGGCCGGAAGGCAGAGAAAGCTTAGAGAACGGTGCGGGCCTGAAACTTTATATCACACCGCGTGACGAGCGCACAGTGAAGGAGGTATCTCAGTCGGTGGGCAGCACCACGAGAGAGGCCGTCACGCGGTCATACGGTCGGAACAAGGGTTTGCTAGGGGCAACATCGACCACAGCGCGACTTGAAGAACGCCCCCTGCTTTCCGAAACACAAGCGCGTTTGATGGACCCCGACGAAGTGATTATTCTCGCGCCGCCGCAACACGCGATCATAGCAAAACGGATCAAGTATTTCGACGATCCTGTGTTCAAGGCAATGATGAAAGCGCAGGAAGGCCACGAGTTGCCCTATCCACCGATGCGGCAGCAGACATTGAAAACACCAGCCAAAGTCGACAACACAAAAGATCAGACTGCGGAGAAGAAAAAGCACCAGCAAGCGCGGCGGTTGAAAGTAGACTTAACTAAGTCTGTTGTGTCGTCTAGTGACCCAAAGGCCCTTGATCCGAACGCGCCTGTTTCTGAAAACTGGCAGGATTTGTTGAATAAAGCAGACAGTGTGGATCTTGGGTTAGATTGACGCTAAAATAAAATCCCAATACCCTGGTGCTAAATTCTTAGCGGGGCATTGGGGTTTGTCTAAATAGAAAGTGTGTAGGGTAACCCGCCTCAGAATTGCAAGCCCATCATGTGGAGGCTTCTGACGACACACGAGGTTACGGATAGTGCGCAGGCATGGCAAATTGTCGAATGGTACCGCCAACGCTGGATTGTCGAGCAATTCTTCCGCATTCTGAAACAGCAGGGGCTTCGACTGGAAGATAGCCAGTTAGCCACCGCTGACGGGCTGTTAAAGCTCACAGCTGTTGTGGCATTGGCCGCTTGTACAACACTTCAGCTCGTCCAGGCCCGCAACGGACAGAGCGCGGAGCATTGTAATGTTGCATTCACATCACCCGAAATCCGAACCCTCGAAAAACTACATCCACGATTGGAAAGATCAACATCCGCCCAAAAGAACCCACATCAACTGCATAGCTTGGATTGGGCTTCTTGGGTCATCGCCAAACTGGGAGGGCGGGATGGATATAGATCATCAAGACCACCTGGCCCAGTCACACTCGGAAACGGCCTCCAACAGTTCAATGCAATCGCTTACGGTGACGCCCTAAAAGATGTGTGAATCCCTTAGGTTAAAAATAGAGGGATTACCTAAACACATAGGCAACGTTAAACTAAATTATGCTGGAGATGCTGTTGACTCCTATCTTATTCTATATATTCATGAAATATGGAAAATATAATTCTAAATCGACTGACGACCTTAGGGCACCCGCAACGTATGGCAGTGTTCCGTTTACTTATGCGACGGTTTCCCGATGCTGTCCCGGCTGGTGAACTGGCACAGGCACTTTCGATCAAACCCAGTACATTGTCAGTTTACCTGTCGGCCTTGACCGGGGTAGGATTGGCTACAAAAACGCGCCACAAGACATCGTTGCACTATCAGGTTAGGCTTGAGGCGGCACGCGATGTGATAGACTATCTGTTTCTTGATTGCTGCCGAGGCCGCCCGCAACTATGCCCGCCACTTGATCTAGTATATCCCACGGATGTGCTGGACAAGCCGAACCGTAAACAAAATGTCATTTTTATCTGCACCGGAAATTCCGCACGCTCGATTCTGGCAGAATCTATCCTGCGCCAAGCGGCAGGAGGGCGTTATAATGCCTATTCTGCAGGCACGCGTCCTGCAGCTGCACCAAACCCTTTCGCCATAGCCCTTTTGAAGGAAAAGGGGCAGGAAACAAGAGATCTGCGCTCTAAATCTCTGGATGAATTCCAAGAAGATGGTGCGCCGAAAATGGATTATATTTTTACAGTCTGCGATTCCGCTGCCAACGAAGAATGTCCGTTCTGGCCCGGTCAGCCGATCAGCGGTCATTGGGGCATACCGGACCCTGCGGCGGGTGATGGTAGCGATGCGGAAAAACGCCAGGCATTTACCACTGCTTACGACAGGATGCATGCCCGCATATGTGCTTTTATCGCGCTTGGCCCGACAGGGTTAGACAAAACAACTTTGCAAAAAAACATCGATGAAATCGGCGCTCTGGCGCAAACTGAATAGGATAATATCATGGGACTTTTCGAACGCTACCTGACCACCGCGCCCACAAAGGCCTAAATAACGCGATAGAAGTTTCGCACTGGCCGACCTGCAAACGAGAGAAGATATTTAGCCGGTTCAAGTCACATCGGCAAGCTCAGAGGTTCTTGTCTGCGCATGACCAAATTAATCTGATCTTCCGTCCCCGCCGCTATCAACTCACCGCACGTTAATACCGACACGCCCGCACCAACGCGTTCAGCCTTTGGACCGATTACACCGCTGAAATGGTGGCATGAACAACCGCTAACGGGCCTTTCTCAGGCAGTGTTAAACAACTTGGCAATACCGGTGGAAGCAGTAAGGTGTCTAGTAAACTAGGGTAATCCAGAGATATTGAAAATGGTTACTTGCTTCATTCGTTTACTTTTAGGCGAGGAGAAGAGAGTTGGCATTACGCTAATAAAAAAATGAGTTGCAAATGACACTTGAAATATGGATGATGTTCTCAATGGCCGCATTTTTTAACATTTTCAACCCAGAACCTGCTATTATATTTGCTATATCAAATGGTATTAATTTTGGCCTTAAGGCAGTTATAGTTTCGGCAATAGGAAATGTGCTAGGACTGCTAATTCTTTCTACGGTATCTATGTTTGGTTTGGGGCTGATACTGATACTTCAAACATCAACTGTGATATTTACTTCGTTAAAGATACTATTCACTCCATCTTTGTTTAAAGAGTAAAGTGTTGTGTCAACCTGTTGAACCCGCCCCGCATAGCCGCCCTTGAACCATTTTTACTACACCTTGAATGGCAGCTGCCGGCGGCAAAATGAGCATGAAATAGTACTGGGGCCAAGGTTGTTTGGTATCGCAATTTGCGGATCAACCTCTATAGCCCAATAGTTCCGTAGCCTAGTAACATTTACAATCCTAACTGATTAACATTGTTTCAAACTTTGCTTTTCTGATGGCCGAAGCTCGGCAATCAGCGCCACGACAAATCTGAGTGAATTTCGGCACGATTGATACCAATATCATCAAGTTGCCAATCATCGAGTTTAGACAACTCAATTGCCTTTTGACGCCTAATATGTCTCTCCATAAAAAGGATATATAATCTTTCAAAGCGAATGACCCAGGCAAAAATTGTGATGGCACCAAAAGGCGCTATAAGGTTTTTCTTAAGCTGTTCCGGCATTTGTTAATCCTATTGGTTTATTTGTTACTCCTATTAATTTTACTGTAATCGCCAATTGTGAACGGTATGAAACGGGAATGTAACATTATCTTTCTAAATAGATATTTTGCTCGATTTTAAGCCAACTATAGGGTTAGACTTCAGTTGAAAATGCTTAAATGAGTGGTGCCAGACGAATTCGGCCAGTCTCAGTATGCTGCCGACTACCAGTACGTATGCTGAACAAAGTTGGTGCCACTCGGCCAGAGCGGCGGTGTGGTTGAGTTTGAAATTGTCGCGTGAGTCGAGATGACGCTCCAGACTGAAATGGTTGTGGCCGGAAACACGCGCAACGACGAATTTCTATAAACTTCGCATGCGCCTGAAGCGGGCATCGCTCGTTCTCGCCTTCGAAACCGCAGGCGATTAGTAGTGCCAAGATCACGAAGTGCGACTCGATAAGATGGCAACTTTTCTATTGTACTAATTTTAGGCAAACCATGTTTTAGCATCGTTTTTATCATAAATTTCATTGCAACACTCTTATCGCGTCGTTTTGAAACATAGCTATCCAATACTTCGTCTTATGATCAACAGCCGGCCAAAGGTAATAGCGTTCACCGTTAATTTTTATGATTTCTTCGTCCAAATTCCACTGCCAGTTTGAGTGGCGTCTCGGCCTTTTCTTGCGAATATATTATGCAAACTTTGCGCCAAAACGATCGAGCCAATACCGAACAGTTTCATGACGAATATCAATGCCTCGCTCATGCAGAATGTCTTCCACTTGGCAAAAGATCAGAAGATAATGCGCACAGTATCTGATTGCCAAGCGGATGATTTCAGGGGAAGTTTTGAAAAATTTGAAAAGATTGTTCGTCATCACTCGCAAAAGCTACGCAGGAAACCTCATCACAGCAACTTTTCTCAGACAACACTAATTTTCTGGGGGGGGTGCCGTCTAGCTAACACGCTGGCCCTGCCGCCAAACGCCTTTTATCAATGGTAAATCATCACTTACGTTGAACCGGATCAAATCGGCGCGTAAACCAGTTTTGATTTCACCGCGATCTTGCAGGTCAACCGCATTTGCAGGGGCTTGTGTTACTGTACGTAAACCGCGTGCCATATCACCCGTATCCAGCCCCAACCGAACGGCCCCCATCAACAGGGATGATGGTGCATAGTCCGAGCTTAGAATATCTAACAGCCCGTTTTGAGCCAGCTCATGTGCTGCTACATTCCCAGAATGGCTTCCACCGCGCAACAAGTTAGGCGCACCCATCATAACAGAAATACCAGCGTCAACACTGGCTTGAGCGGCTTCAAACGTTGTTGGAAACTCTGCTATCTTAACGCCCTTACCAGATGATGTTGAAACATCTGACGCGGTTGTGTCATCGTGGCTGGCTAACACCGCACCCAGCTTTTTGCCTATTTTAGCGGCACCTTCTTCATGGGCAACACCATAAGTGTCACGTAAAGTGTAAAGAAGCTCGAAATGTGCAAAGACCTCGTCTTTTGTCATTCCGTATTTACCCGTACAATATTCTTCCATTTTAGAAATATCGCGGAATTGCCTTTGTCCCGGAGTGTGATCCATCAAGCTGACGATACGAACCCGATCTGTTGCGCTGAATTCGGCCAGCTCATCAAGTAAGGTTTCTGAGCAGACTTCGGCACGCAGGTGGATAAAATGGCTGATACGCATCTGGTTCGACGCTTGCATTTCCAAAATATAATTAGCAACTTCGCGTGCGTATTTGCCGTATTTAGGCGTTTTTCCCGACGGAATAGAGCCAACCCGCAAAGCATCAAAAACGGTTGTAATCCCCACAGAAGCAAGTTCCGCATCATGGGATAAAATAGCGGCCTTCACGGGCCATTTCGCCCCTGGGCGCGGTTGTAAATGACGCTCCAAATTATCGGTATGCAATTCTACCAAGCCTGCGCAAATGTAGTCGCCATCACAATCAGTCGCGCCATTTGGGGCATATTGTCCTTGCGAAATGTCAGCGATCGCCCCGTTCTTTATACAAACAGAACCACAGATCACCTCATCTGCCAGAACAACTTTGGCATTCGACAAAACCTGTTCATTTAAATGGGCTATTTGGATTGTCATATCTTTCATATTCCGATTGCTTTTTCTTTGTTTAATTCTGTCATGGTGCTGTAACAATTTGATGTCTATTAAGGCCTAAACACATACTTTATGGGACATTTAGATGTTTGCACGATATGCGATTTATTATGCTCCGAAGCCCGGCCACCCTTTGGCTAAATTCGGAACTTCCTGGTTGGGTTGGGACATTCATACTGCATGTACTGTGGCCCATCCTGTGATACCGGGGTTTGAGTTTAATATCGAAGCTTTGAGTGCAGTACCGCGAAAATACGGATTTCACGGCACGCTTAAAGCCCCGTTTTATTTGGCGGAGGGTAAAACAGAAGAAGAGTTGATTAACGTTGTGCAGTCTTTCGCTACGCGCCAAAAAAGTTTTGAAATCGGTCGATTGCGTGTTAATAACCTTGGCGGCTTTATTGCCCTGACCCAGATCACCCCCAATGATCAGCTGGCGCAATTCGCGGGCAAATGCGTCGTGGAGCTGGATGAATTTCGCGCACCAATGACTGCGACCGATATCAAGCGTAGATTGCAGGCGAAACTGTCCACCCGTCAAGAACATTTGATGCGCACCTGGGGCTATCCTTATATTATGGATGAATTTCGGTTTCATTTAACGCTCACCGGGCGATTGAATGGGGATGCCATATCATCTGTACAGATCGCTTTAACAAAGCACTTGGCCTTCATATTGAAAGCCCCCGTATGGCTTTTTGATATGTGCCTTTGCGGGCAAAATAAGAATGGCAACTTCCAAATCATTGAACGCTTTCCTCTTGCCCCATGAATGTAGAAGCCATTTTTTGAACCGCTTCACATAACGCACCTGAGTTTGAAATTCTGATTATATCCAAGCCATCAGGTAATGCTGTTTCAGCACGCATCAAGCGACCTTCGATTTCAGTTAAGGTTTCACGGCCCCGCGCAATCAAGCGTTTTTGCAAGGTAGCACGATCTGCATGAACCAGAAGAACTTTAAGCTTTGGGTATTTTGCCTGCACAGCATGTAGTGCTTTGCGTGATCCGTTGAAAACGACTTTTTTCCCATCGTTCAATAGCATCTCTAATTTAATTGGAATGCCATACGAAAGGCCATGCGCGTGCCATGTGAATGCAAAAGCGCATTCATCTTCCATTTTCGCAAAAACCTCTGAGCTTACACCTTCAAAATCTTCACCGCCAGCCCCGGTCGGGCGGGTGACAACACGCGTTAAGCGGTGTACGTGCGGGCAAATTTCCAATGCACCTTCCAGTACAGTGTCTTTACCGGCGCCAGATGGGCCCACAACAACAAATAACCGACCTTTTGTCATGCCGCCGCACGCGGCGTGAAACTGGTCACATCAACCACACGATCGCATACCCGATCACGGGCTGTTTCATCATGGAATATACCGACAATGGCCGCCCCGCGATCTTTGGCCCCTGTGATCAAGCCCAAAACCGTTTCTCGGTTTTCACCGTCCAAACTTGCGGTTGGTTCATCCAATAATATTGCAGGATAATCATGGGAAAACCCGCGTGCTATATTCACCCGTTGCTGTTCTCCACCTGAAAACGTCAAGGGTGATAAGCCCCAAAGCGTTTCCGGGATACGTAATCGAGACAACAAATCACGCGCACGATCATGTGCAGCCTCTTTTCTGACACCCACACGTAATAAAGGTTCAGATACAACATCCAAGGTTGCAACACGCGGAACTACGCGCAAAAACTGGCTGACATATCCAAGTGTCTTGCGGCGTAGTTCAATAATTTCACGCGGCACGGCCGATGCCACATCAAGATCACCAACCATAACTGTGCCGGCTTGGGTCAGGTAATTGCCGTAAATCATCCGCATCAGGGTAGATTTTCCAGAGCCGGATGCGCCGATCAATCCTACACATTCACCAGCGGCAACCTGTAGATTGCCACCTTGCATAACAGGTATTACGGCGGCACCCTGATTGTGCAAAATAAAGGATTTGGACGCGTTTTGTATATTTATCATTTTTATACCTGCAATACTGATGAAACTAGCAGCTGAGTGTAGCCGTGTTGGGGGTCATCCAAAACCTGATCGGTTAATCCCGTTTCCACAACACACCCGTCTTTCATAACCATCAAGCGGTCAGCCAACAGGCGCACAACGGCCAGATCATGGGTGACGATAATCGCGGACAGGTCCAACTCTCGGACCAGCTCTCTCAAAAGATCCAGAAGTCGGGCCTGTACGCTTACGTCTAGGCCGCCTGTTGGTTCATCCATAAAAATCAATCTCGGGCCAGTGACAAGGTTACGTGCGATTTGCAATCGTTGTTGCATTCCGCCCGAAAAAGCAGTCGGGCGATCATCCATACGATCAGCGTTAATCTCGACGCGCCCCAACCAATCTGTTGCCTGCGCGCGAATATCGCCGTAGTGCTGCGCACCAACTGCCATAAGCCGCTCACCAACGTTACCACCCGCACTAACACCCATGCGCAATCCGTCGCGCGCATGTTGATGGACAAATGCCCAGTCTGTACGCCCTAACATACGGCGTTCAGGCTCGGACATTGTAATGGTATCCTTTAGCCCTTCGGTTTTGGTATCAAACAGAACTTTGCCACTATCTGTTTCCAAATGCCCAGCCAGACAATTCAACAAAGTTGATTTGCCAGAACCGCTTTCACCGACAATGCCCATGACCTCGCCCGGGTAAAGATCAAAGGATACATTTCGGCAACCTATGCGTTTGCCGTAAAATTTGGTAACGCCCTGTACATCCAATAATGGTTTCATGCTGCATCCTGATTATACGGCATACCTTCGGCACCAATGTGTCCGGCTGCACGGCGGCTTTCACAATAATCCGTGTCTGAACAAACAAACATGCGCCCGCCATCATCATCGACAATAACTTCATCCAAATAGGTATAATCAGCATCACAAAGTGCGCAGGCACCGCCAGCTTTAACGGCTTCGAACGGATAATCATCAAAGTCCAGGCTAACAACTTTCGTATAGGGTGGAATGGCATAGATCCGTTGTTCACGGCCCGCACCGAATAACTGAATAGCGGCCATTTCCATCTTGGGGTTGTCAAAGCGTGGAATGGGCGATGGATCCATCACATAGCGCCCTTCCACTTTAACAGGATAGGCATAAGACGTGGCAATCTGGCCATGTTGCGCTATATCTTCATAGAGCTTCACATGCATAAGCCCATATTCTTCCAGCGCATGCATTTTACGGGTTTCCGTTTCGCGCGGTTCCAAAAAACGCAAAGGCTCAGGGATCGGCACCTGATAGACCAAAATCTGATTTTCATTCAACGGCTGCTCAGGGATGCGGTGGCGCGTTTGAATGATTGACGCCTCTGTCGTGGCTGCTGTCACGGCAATATTCGCTGTCTTTTGAAAAAACTTACGAATAGAAACAGCATTGGTTGTATCATCGGCACCTTGGTCGATTACTTTGAGCGTATCATCCAGTGTCAAGCACGCGGCAGTGACTTGTACACCGCCCGTACCCCAGCCATAAGGCATCGGCATTTCGCGGCTGGCAAAAGGGACCTGATATCCAGGAATTGCCAAGCCCTTTAGAATGGCGCGTCTGATCATACGCTTGGTCTGTTCATCCAGATAGGCAAAATTATAATCGTTCATTGGGCAACCTCTTGCATTGCTTGCGCATCCATGGCCTCAAGCCGAATTGATCGGATCAATTCCAGTTCTGATTGGAAATCCACATAATGTGGCAATTTGATATGCTCTAAAAACCCGGTCGCCTGAATGTTGTCGGCATGGCTTAATACAAACTCTTCGTCTTGCGCAGGCGCGCCTACATTATCTTCGCCCAGCTCTTTCCAGCGCAGAGCACGATCAACCAAAGCCATTGAAATGGCCTTACGTTCAGATTGGCCAAATACCAGACCGTAACCGCGCGTAAACTGTGGCGGTTCTGTTTTTGAGCCTTTGAACTGATTAACTGTTTCACATTCCGTGATGGTAATTTCACCAATATCAATCGCGAAACCCAGCTCTGGGATATCCATTTCAATGGCAACGTTACCAATACGTAGTTCACCGACAAAGGCGTGGTTGCGCGCGTATCCACGTTGGGTGGAATACGCCATGCCCAAAATAAACCCTTCATCCCCGCGTGTTAGGTTTTGTAATCTTAGTGCCCTACTTGCAGGCAATTCCAAAGGTTCGCGCGTAAGATCTGGTGGCGTTTCATCGCTGAATTCTGCTAGTTCTATCAAGTCGTCTTTATCCAGGAACTCCATAACATGCGGTTTTCGATCTGGGATGGCTTCAGAGGCGGCCAAGGAAGGTGCATTTAAATGATCCAAGCCAACCTGACTTTCAGCGGCCAATTTGAAATCCAGCAACCGGTGCGTATAATCAAATGTTGGCCCCAAAATCTGACCGCCGGGGACATCTTTAAACGTTGCAGAGATACGGCGTATACAATCCATATCACCTGTGTCAATCGCGTTGGAATATCCAAATCTGGGCAATGTTGTTCGGTATGCGCGGATCAAAAAAATGGCTTCAATCAGATCACCACGGGATTGTTTGATCGCCAGCGCCGCAAGATCAGCATCATAAAGTGACCCTTCCGTCATCACACGGTCGACAGCCAGTGAAAGTTGTTCACGGATTTGTGCTATCGCCAATTCGGCAATGGTTGTGTCACCGCGACGTGCATCTGCCAACCAGTCGTGGGCGGCATCAATAGCTTTTTCACCCCCTTTAACCGCTACATACATGACATTTCCTCGACTTGTGTGGTGCGCGGTAATGCAGCAATTTGCGTATCTGCGGTAAAGTAAAAATCACACCCCAAAGGAAACAATGCTGCATTCCTTTTGAAAGGGTCAACAGCGGGTAGCGCAAACTGTACCGTTTGTTGAATGCCAGGACCCGACAGGACGACACCCGTATTCGAAAGGGATGAACTTTCGACAATCAAACTTGTTGACCGATCAGGGTATTGTTCCGTACCGATCGCAAAACGTGTTATTGGCATAAGAGCATTCCATAGACCAACGGCAAAAACCGCATCTTTTGCCCCGACAAGCGGGGCCCCAGTGTGAAACGTAAGCCAGTCGCGGATGATCCTATTGTCCAAGCCCCCAGCCAGATAGACAGGTGTTTCCGGATCGCAAAGAGTTAACAGCATCGTACCCGCAGCCGGTGATAAACCTATTGGCGGTGAGGTACAGTCTATTGTTTGAATTACACCCGGGCGGGCCATTGCATTCATAATACTACGAAATACATTCGCAGATTGAACAGGTGCATTTTGGAATCCACCAGATAAAGCATCGGTATCCATTAATCTTCTCCCCGCACTAAGGTAAAAAAATCAACCTTAGTGTTATCTGCACGTTTTTGATTTTTACTTTTTTGGCTTTGCTGTGCTTTTTTTAGAGGCCTTAAAATATTTGCATCTATGCCGCCGCAGCTTTCAGATTGCATCAAAGCATCGATTAAAGCTGCATGTTCAGCGTGTTGTTTGTTACGACCCTGTACGTAACCATGCCCCACTTGGCCTGAAGGTAATCGTAGCGAACAGCGCGTGACTGTTATTTCGCCCAGATTAAACAACCCTCCCGTGGCCCCCATACGCCCACGCACCATGACGCTGCCGATTTCCGGTTGCCGCAACCATTGGAACTCTGACGGGTTGTCTATCTTTGAAAATAAGCTGGCTACGGTGTTTGCGGATGACTTTGCGATCAATTCCATCCATTCTTTTCGAGCAACCTGATCGTGCATCTAGACTAATCCTTATGTTGTCTGTATTGCTATACAACTAGACAAATAATACGCGAACTTTGTCACAAAACTGCGACGATTTTGCAAAGGTTTGATGAAATGGAAAAGATACCGATCTGGAAAGTGATTGCAGAACGCATCAAGCTTGACATTGTGAAAGAACATCTTGCACCCGGCACAAAATTGCCAACTGAAGCAGCCTGTGCAAAACGCTTTAATGTAAACCGACACACAGTGCGACACGCTATATCATTGCTGGTGGAAGATGGGCTGGTTTATACAAGACGGGGTTCGGGGGCGTTCGTGGCAATGAAGCCGGTTCGGTATTCTGTCAACAAACATGTGCGTTTCCATCAATCTATTGAAGCAATGGGGCATGATGCAAACAAGCGTATTTTATCGCTTTCAACGCGCATTGCAGATAGTGAAGAATGCAAGGTTTTATCTTTGGGGAAATCTGATTTTGTCCATGTCGCCGAAGGGATAGCATACATAGATACTACACCGGTTGCGCATTACATTTCAGTTTTCCCAGCAAAGCGATTTCCCAAAATGTTGGAGTATTTAGAACAAAACAGCTCTTTCACCAAAAGTCTGGCAGCGTGCGGCGTGTTGGATTATACCCGTGCCATCACGCGCCTAACGGCTGTCAGGGCTAATGCGACAACGGCAGCATTGTTAAATCTAAAATCTGGGGCTGCATTGATGCGCAGTATAAATGTCAATGTTGACATGAAAAATATTGCTATTGAATATGGCTGCACATGGTTTTCAGGTGATCATATAGAATTTATCATTGAGCCTTAACATTCATGTTTTTCCAAAAAAGCTTCTGCTTGCAAGCCTCTGAAATCTTGCAATGTTTCATGTATTTTTTCATGCGTCCAATCCCACCAAGCCAATGCCTGCATCCGATCAGCAACTGTGCCTGAAAATCTTTCCCGCAATGGTTTGGCAGGCACACCCGCCACGATCATGTAAGGGGCCACATCTTTGGTCACAACGGCACCAGCAGCAACCACAGCCCCTGTACCAATCGTGATATCAGGCATAATCACAGCTTGCGCCCCAATCCATGTATCATGACCCAAAATAGCTCTGCGTGATACCCGCGCTTCAAAGAAATCATCCCAACGCGGGGTTTCTTTCCAATAATCATTTGACCGGTAAAGCATGTGGTGCATTGATGCCAATTCCATCGGATGCGCTGACGGGCCAATCCGTGAAAATGCCGCAATATTGGCAAATTTCCCAATCGTTGTATTTGCCACATCTGCATAACGGTCCGTATAAGAATAATCGCCAAGTGCGGTGTTCAATAGACGTGTTCCGCGACCAACTTCCGTAAAACGGCCAAAGGTACAATCCGTGACTTCGCAATTAGGATGCAAGTAAGGTTTATCTGCTGACAATCTGACCATTAAGCTTCTTTTGTACCGATCAATTTACGCCGCAGCCATCCTGATAGGCTATCCATCATCATCACCATCAATACAATCAGAACGATGTAGTAGGTTACTTCTTCCCAATCTTTACCTGTAATGATGGCTTGGGTTAGCAATAGACCAATGCCGCCACCCACAATCGCGCCGATAATTGTGGCACTGCGTGTGTTGGATTCAAGGTAGTATAAAATTTGGCTTACAAAAACAGGGGTGACCTGCGGGATTACGCCAAACCTGTAGCCCTGCAGGGGTGCTGCACCCGTTGAACGAATGCCTTCAATTTGCTTCTCATCGACATTTTCCAAAGTTTCCGAAAACATTTTGCCAAAGGTTCCTGTATCGGTCAGTAAAATCGCTAGGGCACCCGTCAGTGGGCCAGGGCCAAAAGCACGTGAAAGAATAATTGTCCAGATAAGCCCGTCAACACCACGTAAAAAATCAAACACCCGACGTATTGAAAAACGTATACCCCAAGATGACGTAAAGTTTCTGGCCGATAAAAATGCCAATGGCAGTGCTATGATTGCCGCACCGATGGTACCTAAAAACGCCATCAGAATAGTCTCATACATAGCCCATGCTACATCACGGTGTTGCCACATTTTATTGTTCCAAAACCCGCTTAGCATTGCTGCAAAATTGCTTTGACCAGGATCAATGCGATCACTTGATATCGCCAAACCTGCTAATTCAAAAAACCCTTTGCCGTAAAAAGGACTGTCGAAGGTAAAAAAGAATAACTCCCAGCCATAGAATTTTTTGAATATTGACGTTTTTGATTTTGTAACCGTAACGCGGCCAGCACTGGTCGATATCGAAACACGTGTGCGCGATGCGTTAATAAATTTTGGGACAGTTTGTGTGGGCAGGGTCAAATCAACGCCTGATTGCGTGGGTGCAATGACAATCAATCCATATTCAGGCATATCGTATTTAACCACATTATCTACGATTGTAACCAAGTGATTATTGTATAATTCCACGCGTAAATCTTGACCGTAAATCTTGACCCAATCAGGTGTCATTCCATTCGGGTAACGTCCCTTTTTTTCCCCATCCGTCGCAATTACAATATCACCTGATTTCTTATTATATTTGGTGACGTTGACATAATATGAATAGCTGTCTTCTACTAGCGTTGCAGCATTATCCAGGCGCATACGATCTGAAAGCCTCGCAATGTCAAACGCGAAAAATATATATGTAAAATACAAAAGAACGAGTGCAGGGATGCAAAATGACGTGAGTTTTTTTCGTGCAAATTTTGCCTCTATTTCAGTGTATAGTATCGCCGTAGTCATGATGTGCCTCCAGTCAGCCTATGCCGCAAAACACCTGATAATTGATCCACCAATACAATCGTTAGAAATAACAGAAGAAAAATAGCGGCCGCTTCATCGTACTTCCCTTGTCCCCAGCTTATCGCATTTTTCAGGTCGTAGCCAATACCACCTGCACCAACAAACCCCAGAATGGCGGATGCCCTGATGTTAATTTCAAACCGCAACAATGCGTAACTTAGATAGTTTGGCGCCACCTGTGGTACGACACCAAGCCACATACGTTGCAACCACGATGCGCCTACAGAATGCAGACCCTCTACAGGCTTCAGATCGGCATTTTCATTCACTTCGGAAAACAACTTTCCCAATGCGCCCGAGCTATGGAATGCAATCGCTATCATGGCAGGAACCGGGCCGCCACCAAGGACAAAGATCAGCACCAGCGCAATGACAATTTCAGGCACCGCGCGCATAATATCCATAGACCGGCGGAAAACTGGAATGGCTTTGGGCCAGCGGGCCAAGCCACGCGTTGACATCAAAGACAGAAATAAAGCATTAATCACACCCAATAAAGTTGCCGCACCGGCAATATTGATTGTTTCAATCAGGTTGGGTAAAAATGTTATAAAATGGGCAGGTAACAATGACAGCTTTTCAAAAGCTTCGGACACAACTTCGGTTGGGAAATCAAATACATGTAATATCCCATCCCAAAAACCTCCAGCGTTACGACTGTCAGCAGTTACAAAACCGCTGACCATCATGGCCACGAACACTGCCATAAGTATACTGTTGTAAACGCGTTTTTTATGGGTTTGCGCAATATAATTTGCGTAAATATCAGGGGTTATCGATGTCATGGGAAGCCGCCTAAAAAATTGACCGAACCGCATATTTTACGGTTCGGCCAGATGCTTACTGAAACTAGTTTGATTTCAACTGACGCGCTTTGATGATTGCTTCGTAAGCATCATGTGTGATCGGTGCAAAAGCTTTGGCTTCACCGTTTGCAACACCGTAAGCACATTCAGGGTCCATCGCGTGCAATGACGCAAGCAGACCTGTCATTTTCACTTTAACGTCTTCAGGAAGCGTTTTGCGTAGAACAATCGGGCCTTCAGGGATTGTTTTTGATTGCCAGATTTTGACCATGTCATTCATGTCAACAAGACCGGCATCTACAGCTTTGCGCAACGCGCCAGAGTTATATCCGTCTTCCCAGTTGCCCAGACCGTCAGCCCAAGTCACACCAGCATCGATGTCACCATTTACAACAGAAACGATTGTTTGCTCGTGGCCGCCTGTGAATTTCACTTCACCAAAGTAATCGCCAGATTCCATTGACGCGCCGGTCGCTTGTGGAATTTCAATAGACGGGATCAGATAACCTGATGTTGAATTTGGATCACCAAAGCCAAACACTTTACCTTTTACGTCTTCCAATGCAGTGATGCCGCTGTCTTTGCGTGCAAAACCGATTGAATAATACCCAAAACCACCGTCGTTGTTAAATTTAACTAAAACAGGCTCTACCGCTTCGGGGTCTGAAAGGTATGTTTTGGCATAACCAGATGCGCCCAACCAAGCCATGTCGATTGTACCGCCAAGCAAGCCTTGGATAACGCCGTTGTAATCGGCTGGTGCAAATAGTTTAACGTCAACACCCAACAAGTCTTTTGTTTTGTTTACCAGACATTGGTAATTGTTTGTACGGTCTTGTGCGTTTTCGCCGCCCAAAATACCAATACGAAATTCTTTGATGTCGCCAGCAACAGCAGAACTTGTCAGTACGGACGTTGCCAAAATAACGGCTAGTGTTTTTTTCATTAGTCTTTCTCCATTTAAAATGCCTTGCCATTTCTTGGCAAGGGTTAAGTTGTTAAGCTATTGCCAGTTCAGGGAAGTCTTGCTTTTCAAGTGTCTCAACACTTGTTGATGTGGCTTCTTCCGAAAACGTCTCATCCGCTCCGTAAATTTCGCGGGCAGCATTGACTGTCAATTCATCGCCTGTGCCGTCGAAAACGATACGGCCAGCACGCATACCTATGACCCGGTCACAATAACGACGGGCGGTATCCAACGTGTGCAAATTACAGATAACCAGCTTGCCGTCCTCGTCATGAATGTTGCGCAGGCTGTCCATCACAATCTGTGCATTCATAGGATCAAGTGAGGCAATAGGCTCGTCGGCAAGAACAATTTGCGGATCCTGCATCAGTGCTCGCGCAATGGCGACACGCTGCTGTTGTCCACCTGACAAAGCTTGTGCACGTTTCGCAGCATGATCAGCTATGCCTAGGCGATCCAGAATATCGATCGCGCGATGGATGTCAGCTTGTGGGTATAGATTGAAAAGGGTTGGCAATGTGCCGCGACGGTTCAATGTTCCATGCAGAACGTTAGAGACAACATCCATACGGGGCACCAGATTAAATTGCTGAAAGATCATTGCGCACTCGGACTGCCATGCGCGTTTTTGTGCGCCTCTTAATGCCGAAATATTGCGACCTTGAAAAACGATATCGCCGCTTGAAGCGTCACTTAGGCGATTGATCATACGTAAAAGCGTTGATTTACCTGCGCCGGAGGCACCGATAACACCAATGAACTGGCTTTTTTCCACACCCAAATTCACGTCATTTACGGCGGTCGCATCACCAAATCTTTTAGTTAAACCAAATATGTTTAGCAGCATTTTTTCACCTAGAAGCTATTGCTTGTGGGGACTGATAGTCCTCTATTGAAACTTTTAAATGACAGTTTTATCAAAGATTTGTAAAAATGTATTTCTTTCACGGGTGGTATCAGGCAAACTTGAGCGCGCCACAAAAAGCACATCAACTTCAACAGCATACGGCACAGAAATTGAACCACTCCGTGCGCGACACCGGTGCCGCACGTTTTTTCTTATAAGATTGTCTGATCTCTAAATGTCTCTCGTGATTAGAATGGTTGTATATCTACGCGTGGTAGTTTCTAAATTTCTGCAAAGTAGCAGAGCTCTTAAATCGCTGCATTGCACGTTCTCGCCGTCGAAAAGGCAGATGCTAATTTTCACACCGATTGTTTATCCAGCCGCCACATAATTGGCGGTCTGCAATACCAAGTTCACGGAACGCGACCTGATAAGACAGCAATTATAGTCCAGAGATGTAGGTGGTGGACGCTTACTTTAACAAAAGGGATGCGATGGTTTGATAGTCTTAAGCCATCTTATCCAAAGAATAGCCAAACCCGCGCACCGTGCGGATGTAATCTGCATCCGCCACCGCGTTTAGCTGTTTGCGCAAGCGTCCGATATGCACATCCACTGTGCGGGTTTCTACCTCTAATGAATTGCTCCAGACCCGTTCCAGTAGCTGGTTACGCGAAAATACGCGGGCAGGGGCCTCGATCAGGATACGCAGTAGTTTAAACTCCAGCGGCCCTAGGTGGATCACCTTGTCGCCCACGCTGACAACATGGCGACTTAGATCCATTGTCAGGGTTTCATAGCTCAGCATGTTCACATCCAAACCACCCTTGGAATTACGCAGGCCCGCACGCACACGTGCCAGCAGTTCCTTGATCGAATAGGGTTTGACGATGTAATCATTGGCACCCGTATCCAGCCCACGCACTTTGTCATCTTCTTCGCCGCGTGCGGTCAACATGATTACAGGGATGGATTTGGTCAGTTTGCCACGCTTGATCTGGCGGCAGATCTCCAGACCGGATGTTTGCGGTAGCATCCAGTCCAGCAGGACCAGATCAATTTCAACCTCTTGCAGGATCAACAGACCTTCTTCTCCGGTTTCGGCTTTGTAAACATCATAACCTTCAACATCGAGGTTATAACTAAGCAGCTCAAGCTGCGAAGGTTCGTCTTCTACGATCAGAACTTTGGGGCCGGCGGCGGACATGGTATCATTTCCAGTGGTTTGGTGTTTATCGGTATGAAAACCTTATACGTGGTTTTTGTAATGGTTCTATGACAATGCGAGCTTTACCGGCTGCCCGCCGCCAACAATGCAGCATTGCCACCTGCGGCCGTTGTATCAATACAGATGTGCCGCTCTATTGTGCAGCGTTCGGTAATATCACAGGCATCAATCAGTGGCAGAACGCACCCTTGCGTTTGGCCAATGCGGAACGCGCCATGCGCAGAGCGGTTTCATCGGCCCATAAAACGACCGCATCAAAGCCTTGCAGGTTTTCACGATACTCTAATGGCATAGCGCCTGTTAGCCCCACATCAGGGGCGATGATCACTGTGGCACACCCTGCTTTTGCGCTTCCTTCGCTTGGGCTTTAGCCTGCTCAAGGCTTGGCCCAAGGCACAAGATAACGCCGCGCCCGTAAGTGGATAGTTGGTTCAACTCACCCGTTGGGCCCGGTAGAATACTTATGTGTAAAGCTGTGCAATCAGGGCGTTTACAAATATCAATAAGGTTTTGCACCTGCCCGATATCATTCTTCCAATAACTCACCTGTAACCAAATAATGCACCTGTTCAGCAATATTGGTCACTTGATCGCCTGAGCGTTCAAGGTTTTTTGAGATGAACAACAGATGTGTGCAAGGTTCAATGTTACGGGGGTTTTCCATCATGTAGGTTAGAAGCTCGCGAAACAATGCGTCGGTTTTATCGTTGATCTCTTGGTCTGCTTCACGGGCTTGCATCGCTTTTTCCAAGTCCCGATTGACGTAAGCTTCCATGACCATATCTAGCATGGTAGCCACTTTTTCGGACATTTCCACGATACTGCGCAAGACGGGTTTTATGGCCGTGAAATTATCAACCTGATGCACACGGTAAGATAGGGTTTTGGCGTAATCGCCCATTCGTTCCAGGCTGGTTGAAACCTTCAGAGTTGTGATCGCACTGCGCAAATCTTCGGCCATAGGTTGACGCAGGGCAATCAGGCGGATGGCTTTTTTATCAATAAGCTCTTCCAACCTGTTAATAGCACTGTCACCTTCAGACACCGACTTAGCCAACGCATCATCACTGTTTCGTAATGCTTGGGCCGATTGTTTGATTTGCATTGCAACCATATCGGCCATTGTCACCAACAGGGTTTCGATCTCATTCAGGTCTTTGTCAAACCGTGTAACAATATGCGTGTTTTCCATGGCGCTTTATCCTATCCGACCAGTGATATAATTTTGTGTGCGTTCATCTTGGGGTGAGGTGAAAAGCGTCTTTGTTGCCCCACTTTCCACCAGATTACCCATATGAAAAAACGCGGTGCGTTGTGATACGCGTGCGGCTTGTTGCATTGAATGGGTTACAATGATGATGGTGAATTTTTTGCGTAATTCATCAATTAATTCTTCGATGATTGCAGTGGCAATCGGATCAAGTGCCGAGCAAGGTTCATCCATCAAAATCACCTTTGGTTTCACCGCAATGGCGCGGGCAATACACAAGCGTTGTTGTTGCCCGCCTGACAGACCCGTGCCGGTTTCATTTAAACGATCTTTAACTTCTTCCCAAAGCCCGGCTTTGCGCAAAGACCATTCAACCACTTCTTCCATGTCGTCTTTTGTCTTGGTCAAGCCGTGTATTTTCGGCCCATAGGCGACGTTATCAAAAATGGATTTTGGAAACGGGTTTGGCTTTTGAAAGACCATACCGACATGCGCGCGCAAAGCGACCACATCAACCTCTGAGGCATAAATGTCTTGCCCCATAATCTCGATTTGACCTTCGACACGGCAAATACCGACAAGGTCATTCATCCGGTTGATACAGCGCAGAAATGTTGTCTTGCCGCAACCAGACGGGCCAATCAAGGACGTGACTTTATGTTCTGGAATATCAAGCGTGATTTTATCCAAAGCCTGCTTGGCACCGTAGAAAACATCCACGTCTTTGGCAGTAATTATGGGTGTTTTTTGCATTACTTAAAACCTTATTTCGTATTTTTTGCGGAGGATTATTGCGATGATGTTCATCAGGACAAGAAAGACCAAAAGCACGATTATTGCGGCAGAGGTTTTTTCCAGAAAAGCCCGCTCTGGGCTGTCTGCCCACAGGAATATTTGCACAGGCAGGGCGGTAGCTGGTTCCAGAATGCTGCTGGGGATATCAACAATGAAGGCCACCATACCGATCATCAAAAGCGGTGCGGTTTCACCTAATGCCTGCGCCATACCAACGATTGTTCCTGTTAGAAATCCGGGCATTGCAAGTGGTGCTACATGATGAAAAGTCGCCTGCACAGGGCTGGCCCCCATGCCAAGGGCGGCTTCACGAATGGAAGGCGGTACCGCCCGCAGGCTGGCGCGTGCGGCAATAATAATGGTCGGTAGGGTCATCAGTGACAGCACCATGCCGCCAACCAAGGGGGATGAGCGTGGAAGTCCGAAAATATTCAGAAAAATAGACAGGCCGAGCAGGCCAAAAACAATAGATGGAACTGCCGCCAGATTGTTGATGTTGATCTCAATCAGATCAGACCACCGACCTTTCTTGGCAAATTCTTCTAAATAGATCGCCGACATAATGCCAATTGGAAATGATAGGGCGAAGCAAATCAACAACGATAAAGCAGAGCCAACCAAGGCGCTTAAAATACCTGCCAATTCGGGTTCTCGACTATCCCCATTGATGAAAAAGCCAGTATTGAATACCTGTTTGACTGATAACGCATCTATCCAGCTTATTTGCTGATCGCTTAGGCGCCGACTGTTTTGTGGTTTGTCGCGATCAATATGGCCTTTCATCAGCATATCTACATCATCCGATGCGCTGACCCAAATGGTCTGATCTGCGCCCAATAGCGCGGGGTCTTCCAGTATTTGATCCCGCAATTGAAAGCCCGCGTCAGAGCTGACCAATCCATAAAGCTTTTTCTTTTGTTTGCGTTTTGTGGCTTTCGGAAATTCTGCGCGCAGGGCCAATTTTATGATTTTGTCAAAACTAGCACCTTTGATATTAGCGGGGTCGATCATTTCTGTTGAAAGATCAACGGTTAATGCGACCTTTGTCGTCATTAACGCGCCTTTACCTTGCCAGAAGATGGACGAGACCATGAACGCTAGGAATGTCAGAGATACCGCAATTGCGGCACGGCCCATCCACTGAAATCGTTGTTCGGCGCGGTAGCGGCGGGCCAGTTGCTTTTGCCCCTTCAGAAAGTTGGTGTTTGGATTAGTCATATTGTTCCCGATACTTTTTAACGATCCGCAAGCTAAGATAGTTCAGTGCTAATGTGACGATGAACAACAATAGTCCCAACGCGAATGCAGACAAGGTTTTGGC
>JQIA01000276.1_pt1 | contig 24931 bp, 27 predicted proteins | sample 811431 | NCBI WGS metagenome assembly JQIA01 (sample SAMN02998118, study PRJNA258478) | marine sediment metagenome | biome: marine; feature: seafloor; material: sediment; isolation source: oil-polluted sediment collected from 3 locations (0.5 km, 0.7 km and 0.9 km)... | place: USA: Gulf of Mexico ...
CATCATTTAATGAAAATTTTAAATATAGTATTATATAATAATAATTTTATTGAACAAATATTTTAATATATTTTAATATATTTTAATATATTTTAATATATTATTCCATTTAACTAAATCTACTTTTTTAAATTCGGTTAAATTCACAATATTAATATTAATAGTTTTTTTTAATATTAATATTTGACCTATATGATTATCTATTTGTTTATAGAATGTCAAATCGTCATTAATAAAATAATTATTAGAATATAAATCGGATATAATTGTATTTAATATTTTTTTAATATTATCATCTTTATGCATATTAATTTTATTATATATAATATCTAAATCTGTATTATTAATATTAATATTTATTGATTTAAATTCATTAGTTATAGAATATTGTAATATATTTATTTTTTGTGAGAATTCATTATCTAATATTGCTATCATATTATATAAATCTAACATTTGTTTTACCATATTATCATGAATATTTAGTATCATTTTTTTTATTTTATTTATATTTGTTTTTAATATAACTATATCATTAATATGTTCTGAAATTTTATTATATGAATTATTTGTAAAATTTTGTATATTTGTATATTTATTTTCTTTATTTTCTTTTTTTAATAATATTAATTCTTTTAATATCATTACTCCGATTATTATATTTTTACTATTACTATTCACATTTGATATAAAAATAATAATATTATCATTATTAATTTCCCATTCTATATCATTCTTTTTATTGACAATATTACTTGATAATGATATTAATATACTATATTTTATTCCAGTATGTTTCATATCATAATATAATTTATTGATTTCCTTTTGATCAATAGTATTTGTATAATATTTATTTTCAATTAAAATAGTTTCATTAATATCATTCATTAATAAATGAAAATCACCAGAATGAGGAAGATTACTTACATTTGTTAAACAATATTCAGAAAAATATTGTTTAAATATATTATAAATTATATTTTCACCATAAACACCTTTGATACAAGATTTATTAAATAAATTTGAAATTTTATAAGTATCATCTTTAATATTATTTATAACAGGTAGAATTTTATGATCAAATACATTATCTATTTTATTTAAAATAGTATTATGTAAATTAGATTTTTTATTATATAATTCAGAATTCTGATTTAAATGTTCATAATTTGAAAAACCTAATTTTAATATAATATTTAGAAAATTATTTATATCTATATCTTTTTCATTTTTTATATATTCAATCAAATCAGAATTATTAATATTAATATTAATATTAATATTCATATTTATTATTAATAAACATATTAATTTATGTTTAATTGAATATATAAAAAATAATTATGTCATCTATGTTAATGAATTATCCGAATAATAAAATAATAATTATACTTATTATTATTTTATTAATAATTTATTTTTATATTGTTCAACAAAATCAATATAAATTATATAATAATATATATGAGAAATCATATATCTATCAAGATTATGATAATTATATTAAATATATAAAAATAAAAAACATGAATAAAACGATATTAAAAAATATAAATACTGGTATAATAAGTGGTTGTGTGATTGGTATGGTTACAAACCCAACCGCATATGGAATATTTATAAATGCTACACGTTTCGGTTTAATACATGGATATACTGTTATATTTAAGAAATATATATTATAAAAAAATACAACAAGTTTTTGTTTAACAAAAAAAAAGAAAAAGTTAATATATTTATATTAACTTAATATTTGAGAATCTTTAATATTATTTAAATGTTTAATTATATTTTGATGATATTTAATAAACGTATATCCAGTTATGTTTATTAAATTATTAATATTAATTTGATTAGGTGGTTGAAAATATTTTATTATTATTAAATGTAATGTTTTATTTATAATTTTATAATTTAATAGAATGTTTATATGTTTAAAATAAATTAAATAATATTCATTCATATTATTTATAGTTGGAATATTATTAATCATCCATATTGAATTAATAGAAACATGATTATGATTAAATTCTTCATTAAAATCAGAATCTGTGATAAAATTATTTATTAATTTTTCATAATCAGTATGATTTATTTCATTAAATAATTTAATGATATTATCATTATCTTTATTATTAATTGATTGTATAATATCATTATAGTTAAACATATTATATATATATATCGTAAATATTAAATCAATTTTATTAAAAATAATAATATACAGTCAGTTAATATTATAATTAATTTAAATATTAATTAATTATAATATATAATGCGATGCGTATACAAAGATCATATGGAATTGCATGTTTTAGAAAAAAAAAAGAATATGAATTTTTATTTATTAATAAGAGATTAACATATGCTTATATATCATTTGTTAAAGGTATATATGGAAATTTAAATTATAATGATATTAAAAAATTATTAAATAAAATGACAGTAGAAGAAAAGATAACAATTAAATCATTAGATTTTAGAATAATATGGTATAAATGTTATTTATCATTTTCAGAAAAAGGAGATACGAAAACAATAAATTTATATAAGAAATGCAAACGCAAATATGATACAAATTTTATGAAAGATGATGGTTTATTATTGTTAGAATTGATTAATATGTCAATAAGTATAGAATTGATATGGGAAATACCAAAAGGTCATAAAGATTTGAATGAATTAGAAATGAATACAGCAGTTCGTGAATTTTTTGAAGAAACAAATATATCAAAATATAAATATAAATTATTATTTAATATTAAACCAATGATTTATTCATTTATAGATAGTAATGTGAAATATGTATATACATATTATATAGCACAATTATTAGATACGAGTTATACACCATATATTAAATTGAATATAAAAACAGTAATATATGAGACTACAAATATTAAATTTTTATCATTAAATGAAATTAAATGTTTATCAAATGATAAACAATTAATATATCTAATTAAAAATTTAATTAAACTTTTAAAAAAGTATTAATATATATATAAATAAATGAATAATATAATAGAAGAGAATAAGGTACTATTAAAAAATTTAAATAAAATTAATAAAAATATAATAAATGAAAATAATATAAATGAATTAAAAAAAATAAAGAATTATATATTAAAATTTGATACTCAATATAAACAATTATATGAATTGATTAACATATGTAAAGATATAAATGAAAATAATAAAGAATTATTTAATAATAATTTATATAAAATAAAAAATAAAATAAAAAATAATAAGATTATAGAAAAGACAGATATGAAAAATGTATATATAGATTATAAACCGATTATTAATAAAAATACTAATAATAATAATATATTAAAAATACCTGTAATATATATAAATGATAAATCAGAAATGAATAATTCACCTATATATTATATAAAAAGCACAGATAATTTTGGAATAAAAATCAATAATAATATAATTATAGGGAACATTGGAAATATATATAATAAAAAGGATTTAAATAAAGTAAAGATAAAAAAATGTACAAAACAATTTTGCAATAAAGAGAAAATTAATTGTAGTTTATATCATAATGATAGAAATTTTATGAATTATTCTTGGAATTATTCAAATTTATATAAAACGAATGATACAAAAAAAATAAATGGAAGATATCAAATAACTAACAATGACCAATACAATACACGAATATTAGGATCAAAAGACACACTTATGACTGATATAATATATACAAATAATAATGAGAAGGAATTAAGGAATTCACAATTAATGCATGATATATTAATATATCAAATATTAAATAATTATTTAAATGAAACTTCAATCTTCTAAACTATGAATTAATCCGAGTAAGATACAAGCAAAAGAAGATTGATATAAATTTAAACCATCTTCCCAACTTATTTTTTTAACATTATCTTTAATATATTTTCCATCTTTAAAATTAGTACAATTATATATTAATGGATTATGTGAATATTGTCTTTCTTTATGTGAAATATCAGAATATCCGATAATAGGATCATGATAATATGAGCAATCTAAACCATTTTGACATTTTTTATTATATTTTACTATATTATTATTACATATAATAGATCGTATATTATTACAATTATTATTTTCAGGTACTCTTCCAATAATTGCATTTATATATTTATATTTTTCTTCATTTCCAATTTTAATTACTACTGAATTTATATTATTAATATATACAATCACATTTAATGGTATATTTGAAGATAAATATTCATATTCAGGTAATTTATAATAATTATTATATCCAATATTTATTAATTTTTTTTTTGGTAATTTAATAATTTCATATTCATTCTCATTATTATATAAATAATTATTAATTAATTCATTATCATCAATAATATCCATGTTATGATGTTCATTTATAAAATTATTATTAAATTTTTTATAATTGATAATATTATGTATATTATCGATTTTTGTAACGATATCATTTTCTATAATAATTTTAGTACTATCTATATATGTATGTGTTTTTATATTATCAATCATTAAATTATCTATTTTTTTAATGATTGATAATTTTAATTTATTATATTTTTTATTTTTTTTTTTTAAAATTTTCACATAGTTATTAATATTATTTATATATGTATTAAAATTTTGTAATATTATATTATTTATAATTTCATATTCATTATTATTTAATGCAAAATTATAATCATCATAATTAAATTTATCAATATATTTTTCATATTTAATAAATCCATTTATTATATTATTATTTAACGTTTTCAATTCATTTTCCATTTTAATATATATAATAATTATTATATATATTAAAATGTCAATTCGAACAAAAACATTAAATGATTTTTTATATAAACATAAAGATTTAGCACCACAAGGTAGTAATGAATGGTTAAAAAATAGAATATTTCGTATTGGAGGTAGTGAATTCGCTATTGTACTAAATAAATCACCATATTCAAATAAAAAAAATTTAATTAAGACACATGTCGGATTATCTTCTTTTAAAGGATATGCTGCTACTTTTTGGGGGAATTTGTTCGAAGATATAATCATTGATTTTATTAATAATAAATTTCAATGTAATATTAAAGAAACTGGATCAATCAATTGTGATAAAGGTACTAATTTAGGTTATAGTCCAGATGGTATTGCTATAATTAAAAAAAAAAAATTAGAACCTATTATAGATAATAATCATTATAAACATATAAAAAATACATCTTTATTTACTGATAATCATGATGATGATGAATTATTAATATTATTTGAATTTAAATGTCCTTATAAAAGAATACCAGATAAATACATAGTTCCAGAATATTATTTACCTCAACCTCAACTAGGTATGGAAATTATTAAAATTTGTGAAACAAGTATATTTATTGAAGCTGTTTATAGAATATGTTCAATAAAAAATATACAATATAATAATATATATAATACAATATATCATACAGATAAAGAAATTATAACAAATAATCCATTATCATATGGGTTTATTGCAGTTATATATGATACATGTGAATATGATAGTGATGATGAAAATGATATAAATAAAACTGAAATACAAAACTTAAAAATGAATTTATTAAAAAATGAAAATATATGTGTAAATATAAATAATAATATGATTAATGACTTAGGTAAAATTGAAAAACCATGGTTATTTAATAAAATTTTAAAATATATCGTACAAGATAAAATATTACAAACAAAATATATCAATCATATTGATAATCATAAATTTCAACCAGAAATATTTGATAAATCAATAAATTTACAACATATTTATAATTATAATATAGAATATAATTTAAATAATGAAATTAGTAATTTAATTACAAATTTAGATTTAGGTGAAGAATTAATTGGTATTATTCCATATAAATTATTTCAATTATATATTAAACCGGTAAAAAAAGAAGTAAATTTTATTACACCTAAAATTCAAAAAGATATAGATGAGATTATAGATATTATTAAAGAATGTAATGATAAAACATATGAAGAAAAAGAAATAATTATTAATAAATATTTTCCATCAAAACGTAAAAAAACGATTAAATAATATGGTTTCAATAATATATATCAGATTATCAATCAAAATATGATATAATATTAAATATATTTATCTTAATTTACTCTAAATAATGAAATTACTAATTCAGAATAAATTATATATTATACTGAAATTCAAAAAAAAATATACATGAAATTATATGAAGAAAATAATTAAATAACATATTTTAAACAAATAGATTCAGCAGTGATTTCACTAATACGATCAACTAAAATGACATCACCTTTTTTACCACCAATCCAGACACACATTGGGTCATCAATTAAAATTTTAGATATAAATATTTTTTTTGTTTCTAAATTATTATATAATATATTATTTATTTCTTCTAATGTTAATATTCGATGTGGTGAACATAATATATGTTGTGGTATAATAATTTTAAATAGATTATATGAATAATTAAAAATTTGTATACTATTAGTTGATAATATATTAATTTGTTTACTTACATGTGTTGATAATTTATTTTTACTTATTATAATTATATTACATACTTTATATTCTATTAAATTAATTAATTTCTTAAATTCTGCTGTTTTACTATCATATTCACTATCTTCATGTAATAGAATTATATATGTAATTTTTTCTTCAATATTTTTTATAGTTATTTTTTTTTCCATCTTTTTTAATATATCTTTTTTTTTATCTTCACTAATATTTTCTGATATTGTTACTATTGATATATATCTATTTCTATTCATATTAGTATAAAAATCTGATAAATTTTCATACTTTTTTGTTAATGATTGTAAATTTCTATATTTTAAAAATTCATATATATTATCATATATTGTTAATAATATTGGTTTATCCATATTTATTTATTTATTTATTTATTATCTTATAATATAATAAATAATATATTCAATTTTAAATTATAAAATAATATGGTTGAAATTATTTCTACAGAAGAAGCAAAATTAAGAATACAAAATTTTAATAAAATGAATGTTAAATATATTTTAATTATATTAGTTATGATTATTATAATAATACTACTTTATTCTATGTTAAATAATAATATAAATGAAAATTTTAATAATAATGATATGATTTCAGAACAAAAAATGTTTAAACAAATGAATGATAAAAAACAACAAAATTATGTAAATTTATCTAACGAAGCTCAAAAAAAAATATTTAATACTTGGGTAAAAATAAATAAAATTTAAATAATTTTAAATTTATTTAAAATAATTATTTATTTTTTATTTTATATTTTTTTTTATTATCTCTAATATATAAATAACAATATAAAATATATTACACATATTTATTAATAAAAAAAAATGACATTATTAGATGAACTTAAAACTCCAACATTATCAAATGTTTTATTAATAATTTTAGTAATTTTAGTAATTTTTGTACTATTAACAAAATTAGGATCGTCTGAAGGATTATCTGAAGTAGATTATGATAAATATAAAGCAGCTTATAATCAAGAACGAGACGACGCAATTGGTGCAACAAGTTCTGGAGATCCATTAAATAAAAAAGTAGCATCAGCTTGGGGTAATGAAGGATTAACAGGAGGATACGAATCACCCAGTTTTTGGGATGCACATCAATATAATATGGAACAACAAAAAGGACCATCAGAAGTAATTACAACAAGTAGACCAGATATAGTATCTGAAGGAATGGATGATCCATTAGCTTCACTTCTTGGAGGAGGAGAACTTTAATAATATTATTAAAGTATTTTAATAAAAAAAAACATTTAAACAATTAATAATTAATTATTTTTTTATTTTTATTTACTTATATAAATATATCATAATATAAATAATACAAATTATTAATGGAAGAACAACAATACAAATTATTTTTACTTTTAGGTATAATAGTATTACTATTTTTTCAAGTTATAGTACAAGCAAAATTAATTACTAAAGAAGGATTGTTACCTTGGGATACAGGTGATGCTCGTTTTCAACAAGAAGATGATAGCTATTTAGGTGCGACTGAGTCTGGTGATTCATTACGTATGAAACAAGCTCGTGAATCAGTTGAAGGTTTAACTGGTGGTTATGAATCGCCTGAATACAAATCTGGAACTCCATCAGAAGTTCGACAATATGGACCTGAACATGAGCGTACTGAAAATACATTAGAAAATAGTTTACATGGAAGTTAATAAAATTAAATATTTTAAATTAAATTAATTATTTTTTTAATTATTTTTTTATTTATGTTAATATATTATAAAAATATAACATACAAATATAAAAATGGATATATCACAAATTATATTTAATGAAACTAACTTACTACTGATTATTATATTTATACTAATAATTCAAGTATCGTTACAAACTGGGTTTCTTAATATGTATAAACCAGAAGGCTATGATTCAATGAAATTAAGATATACTTCATTAGTTGAAGAAGCTGAACAGAGAAAAGAAAAATTTGGAACTGGTCCAGAAATTACAGCTGGTAAATATAACTTTGAAAGTTCTAAAGGACCAGCTAATACAATCACACATTCTAAACAATTAAATGATGTCGTTGAAGGTTTAAATCTTCTTAATCAAGATGAAGGATATGCATCAGTAACTCAAGATGATTCAGAATCTTATTCAAATAATCTTGTTGAAGGTTTAAATCTTCTTAATCAAGGTGAAGGTGAAGGTTATGCATCAGTAACTCAAGATGATCCTGAATCTTATTTAAGTGATATTAATATGCAAGAATAAATTAATAAAAATATTATTTATTAATTAATATTTTTTTATTAATTTAAAAATAATTATAAATATATATTATAATTATAATTAATACATAAATGACAAATAATATAATAACGATAGATAAACGAGATGCACAAAATACACAATCTATTAAAAAAGAGTTAAAAACTAAGGGTGGTAATTTTTTAAATAAAACATATAATTTAAGTTTTAAAAAAATTTTATTAGGAACTGTATTTGTATTATTAATTTTTATAATTTTATATGTAGTTACACGTAATAATATAACTGATTCTATTAAAAATAATACAAATAATATAAATAATACAAATAATACAAATAATACAAATAATAATGAAGGTTTCAAAACATCTCAAATAAGAGATGATAATTATAATGATTTTGATATTAAAACGGCGATTACTGATTTGATAGAAAAACAAGAAAATTATTTAGAAAATAAATAATAAAAAATAAAATTATTAATATATTAAATTTTTATTTTTTTGAATTAATTATTTATTTATTAAAAAAATATATATACAAAAATATAATAATTTATATTTATCTAAATTTTAAAAAACTTAATTAATTAATAATATGAGTACGGGAGCAATTTTCACACTTATTACAAATGATGGTAAACAAGATCGTATGCTTATGGCTTCAGCTTTTTTAACTAAACGTTTAAAGGGAATCCAACAAAATCGTATTGAACGAGGAGAAAAAGATATTAATCCAACATTAGCAGATATTGAACGAAGTCATGTTCTATTTATGAATGCTCATTTTAAACCATTTGCCGCTATCGGATATGAATATAATAAGGTACCAATTAGTAATGCTACTTTAGGAACAAAAGTACAGTTTAGTATTCCACAATTCGGAGACTTTTTCTGTGATATGGTCGTACATCTTAAATTTGAAGCACCAACAGCGTCTGCAACAGGAACGGCTGCTGATGATTCAGATGTCGCTCTTTACAGATGGTGTGATTGGGTGGGTGAACGTATTTTCAAAAAAGTATCTATGGATGTAAATGGTAATCCTCTAGATGAATATTATCCAGATTCTTATAATTTCCATAGACAATTCCGTGTATCTGAAAATAAAATGGTAGGTTGGCATAGAAATATGGGACAGGAACTTCCTAAGGAAGCACAACATGAGTATGATAATACTACTGCTGGAACTACTGCTCCTCTTGCTGCTCGTTCTTGTTTTACTATCAAGGATGGTCATCAAACTTATAAGGCTAATCATGATGATCTTGAACTATTTGTGCCACTTCTATTTTGGTTCAATCTTGATCCTCGTCTAGCTATTCCTTCTGTTGCTATTCCATATGGACAACGTTTTTTAAATGTTGAACTCGAAAATAAGGCTAACTTACTTCGTGCAATTGTTAATCCAGCAGCCACTACTGCTCTTACATTACCTGTTGTTACTAACCCAATAATTTCTAATTGTGATTTATATATTAATAATATCTTCGTTAATCCAGATATTCATGATATTTTCATTGCTCGTATCGGATTTACTCTTGTACGTGTACATCGACGTCAATTAACTAATGTTAATAAGGCTTCCGAATCTATTCTTCTTCAACAACTAAAATGGCCAATTGAAACAATATATATTGGTATTCGTCCAACTGCTAATCAAACTTCTAATGGAGATGTTACTACTCGTGGATCTTCTGCTGCTGTCATTGATCCAAATATGGAAGATTGGCATAGATATGGCGAAGTTGTTACTTCAGAAGAAGTTGCTGCTTCTGTTAATGGTGTTGGTACTGATTACGTTCTTAAGAGTGAAACTAATCATGTTTCTACGATTACAGTATCTGCTCATGGTATTCCAATATATAATCAAATACCAGCTCAGTTTTTCAATTCTTATATTCCTTATCAATTCGGAGGATGGAATATATCAACACCTTCAGATCCAGCTGTATTCATGGTAAATTTCTGTTTGTACCCAGGAACTTATCAACCATCTGGACATATCAATGTTTCACGAGCACGTGAATTCTATCTTGGATATCAATCAACGTATGTTACATCAACGCTTACTGCTGATTTAGTTGTAGTTGCCGTCGCAATTAATTTCTTATTAATTAGTGATGGTTCAGCTGTATTACGTTATACCACATAAGAAACATATCATCATTATAAATATTAAATATAAATATAAATATAAATTTTTTTTATTAAAAAAATTGATTATAATTTAATAAAAAAATTATAAATGGATTGTAATTGTGCAATATGTTTACATAATGATAAACAAATTAAAAATAAATTAAAATGTAATCATACTTTTCATAAAAAATGTATAAACAAATATTTTAATAATTTAATACAAAATAATAAAAATTTAATTTGCCCATTATGTAGAAATATTGAATTAATTCATCCGATTCAATTATATAAAAAACAAATTAAAGAAATTACTGAATATATTAAAATACAAAAAAATATATATATTATTATGATCAATAATTTAAATATAATTGATGAAAATAAAAAATTTAATTTATTTTTAAAATATATTATTTATTTTCTTCAAAAAAAATTTAATAATAAAGTATTTAATATATCAAATATTTTATATGATATTCATATCACATTTAATACAAATATTACGATTCGTTCACCGTGGGACAATTTTTAATCCCTAATTTATTTTTTCTTTATACATTAAAAAAATTACTTCATTTCTAATCTAATACAGATTTATATTTAATATATGTTATATTTATTATCATTATAATCAAATAAATTAGTTATATTAATTAAAGTATGAATACAGATTTATTGTTAAAAAATTATACAATCATTGAAGTATATCACGAGCTTTTTCAATATACTAATCCATTTTTTGTATCTATGCAAACTATTCAAAATATGAAATATTCTACTGATGGTATTTTATGGAAAATAATAAATGATATTCAACATGGACTAGCACACATACTAATATCTGGAAATGAGAAAATTCTTATAATGATCGCAACAAATATTTATCATATTTATAATATAATGGGTATTGATTTAAATAATGAAGCTACAATATTTGAATATATTGATATTGTATCTAATAAATTATATTATCCTACAGATAATTGGATTTCACAAAAAGATATATGTTTACAAACTAATCAAATTATAACTATTACAAAAGATAATTTACAACAAGATTTTTCTAATTATAAAAATAACGATGCAACAAAAGTTTTTATTACTGCTGTATATTTATTGATTAGTACAAGAAATCAAACATGGAAATCAAACATGGAAAGATTATATAAATCACAAATTTCTACTAAATATTTAAATTTATAACCTGTTAATGTAAATTCTCGAACTTACATATAAACTATAATTAAAAAAATTATAAACTTTATTATAAGATTAAGGAATATTGATTAACGGGTTAAACAGTATTATATATAAAAATTAAATAATTGATTTTTTTTATATATAAATATAAATTATGGCTAATAGAACACACAAAAACAAAGATAAAAAATTATTAGATGTTTTTAAATTACTAAAAAAATACAATTTCAATATTATATATGCTAAATCTGGTTATAAATTAGAATATATACCTACTAAGCAATATTATTCATATCATCATTGTACTGGTTATAATAAAAGAAGTTATTCGCGTTTTAAAAAATGGATCTTAATTGTATCTGATGTTATAATTTAATATATATTTTTTTAATTTAATATTATTATTATTATAAATATAATGAATAATAATAATAATGAATGTTCAATCTGTTTAGATTTAATAGATTATGAAAAAGATATAATTGAAATATTAAAATGTAATCATTTTTATCATAAAATATGTATTAATAAATGGTATAATAATAAAAAAAACACATGTCCTAATTGTAGATTAAGTCAATATATATTAGAAATAGAAGATATAGAAGATATAGAAGATATAGAAGATATATCTAGATATAATATATGCAAAAAAGAATGTATTAATTTACTAATAGAAAATTTTATAGTAATAATATTAATAATATTAGTATTATTATTAGTAATAATATTTTAATGTTATTACGATACTTCTTTATATTTAAATGATGAACCATATATATTTATATAACAATGTTGACAAATATAATTTTTAAAATCAGTTGCGTATAATTCTTTTTTATCATTACTAATATGATATATAAATCCTAAATCTAAATATTTACAGTATACATTACATATATTAATATCAAAATTATATGATATTTTTTTACAATAATCACAAAAAGTACCTATAATACATTTAAATATTTTTGTTGCATTATTATCACAACCGTTATTTTCACACTTCATTATAAAAATAAAGTATCTTATTATATATAAATAAATATAATTTTATTTAAATATAATAAGATACTATCATATAAATAATTATAACAAATAAAATTATATATAAATAATTATTATTATCTTTTTTGTTATTAAATATAATTTTTACTTTGTCAAAAATTATTATACGATCTTTATTATATAATATTTTTCTAAACCATTTTTGAATTTTTATAATAGAATTATTATAATTTTCTATTATAAAAATATAATTTATATCTAAAAAGTTATAATCTAAATTTAATTGATTTTTAATTAAAAAATCTTTTGATAAATTTGTCCTAATTGATATATATTTCCAATTAATTTTATTTGAATATTTATTAATAAACTTTTCAGACAAATTATTTGTAGAGATAAGATCCCAATTAATATAATTTTGAAATTCGTCATACTCTTTTTCTGATAATTGTTTAAAATTAGATAATTCATTCCAATTTAATTTATGTCTATATTTACGTATAAAGAATAATGATAATATTTCATAATTTATATTATTATAATTTATTTTATTTTCGAACATTATATATATATCTTCTGTTAAATCTTTTCTTTTTGATATTTCATCCCAATCAACATATTTATAAAATTCTTTTATAAAATTTATAGATATTTTTTTATTTTTTGATATATTTACCCAATCCAAATTATAATTTTCTGGTTTTTTTAATATTTTATATTCTAATAATGATGTATATTTATATTTATTTATATATTCCTTTAATGTTATTAAACGTTGACTTTCCCATTTATCTTTAAAAGATGACATAATATTATATTTTTTATTGTTTTGTTTATAGTTATATTATAATATATATATTTTTTATTTTATTAATTATACTGTAAAACTTGTTAATATGTATATATAAATTAATAAAAACAAAAAAATAAACTATTGGTAACTTCTACATTAACGTAGATAAATTATTCCAATCTATTTTGTCTTCAAATTTTTTAATTATATTTAATGATATATTAGAATTACTTGAATATCCATCCCAATAAATTAAATGTTTATAATGAATAACAATATCATCTGTTATATTTTTATTAAGAGATATATTAACCCAATAAATTTTATCGATGTATTTTTCTATAAAATGTTTATTAATGTTATGATATAAACATAATTCGTCCCAATCAAATTTATCTTTAAATTTTTCTATAAATTTATCCGATAATTGAGAATATTGAGATACAAGTTCCCAATTAATAAAATCTTTATATTTTTCTATATATTGTTCACTAATAGTTTTGCTTAATATTATTTCATCCCATTCTAATTTATCATAATATTTATCTATAAATTTTTCACTTAATGGTTTTTTAATTAATTTAAAACTAATTTTATTTTTAAATTTAATAATAAAACTTTCTTTCATTATTAAATTAGATGAAATGAAACTCCAATTAACTTTATTTATATATTCTTTTATTATATTTTCAGATAAAGTTGGTATTTGTGATATTTCATCCCAATCGAATATATCTTGTTCGAATCTTTTAGATGGATTTTTAGATTTTTCAAATTCATTTATTATTTGTAATGTTAAATGAGGATTTTGAGATAGATGAAGCCAACTAATATATATTTTATGTTTTTTAATAAAACATAATGATAATTTAGAATATTTACAAATAAAATCCCAATTAAGAAAATCTTTATATTCAGTAATAAATTCTTCGGATAAATTTATATTTTCAGAAACATCATCCCAATATTCTAATTTATGTTTATTAATTAGAATGAATTCATCGGTTAAAGGAGGAACAAATTTAGTATATTTCCAAAAATAAATTTTATCAATATGTTTTCGAATAAATAGTTCAGATATATTAGGATTTTTAAATAATAAATTCCATGCCCAATCTTTATTTGGATATAGTTGAATTATATGTTCTATATTTGAATTATTTTTATGTATTGTCATAAATATTTTATTATATATATTAAAATATTTTATTATAAAATTTATTATAAGCGATACATTGTAAGAATGCGTCACCGATATCATCTAAATTAGATTTTTTTATATTTTTTATATAATGTTGTTTATTAAATATATTCATAAAATATAAAAAATTTTGTTTACAGTGATTTTTATTAGAAATATAATTATTATTATATAATTGTCTTATATTACTAATTTTTAATTTATCGGAAAAATATATTTGATTTTTTAAAGTTGGTTTAACAATAATTATATTATAATATGCATTATCTGAAAATGCATATATTAATTGATTATATACAGTTCGACTTTTATCATTTACATTACATTGATATTCTATATAAATATGTATTAATTTATTTTTATCTGATTTATTAATTATTTTTTTTATATCTTGAATATGATATTTTAATTGTAATGTTCTTTCTAATATACTTGTATCTTTTACTTTTTTATTAGGAATTAAATCAGTTACTTTACAAAAGTTAAAAGAAATAATATTATCTAAAATTTTATTTATTTCTGTTAAAATTATAAAAATATATTTTAATTTATCTAATTGACAATTAATATTATATTTATATTTATTTAAAACAATTAAAATATCATTTTTCCAATTATAATTTATATTAAAATAACATATAGCTAATGATTTATTACTACAATCTATAGAAAGACAAAACATTTATTTTATTTTTAATTTAAATACATATTAATCTATATATATATATTTAAATTAAAAAATAAAATTTGAAGATGTATAATAATAGTAATGCAATTGATATTATTGGTATGAGTGCATTAATGAATACGAATGATATAGATCATCAGAAAAACATAAAACAAATAGAAAATGATTTGATTCATGATAATTCACAATTTACAAATTATTCATCGACTCAAAAACCGAATCAATATTTACCAGTAGATGACTATAGAAAACAATTAAACAAAATAAATATAGATAATTTATATAATAATAATGAACCAAATAATAATATTGAATTAATTAATGATATTAATTCGAATAAGTCATTTATTAAGAATGAAAATATAGATACACAAACAATAATGTCAGATATAGATGATATAGATGATATGTTAAATTCATTAAATATGAATAATATAAAGAAACAACAAAATAATTATCAACCATATTATAATAATACAAATAATATGAATAAAAAGAATAATTATAATGATCAACATTTAACAAATTTAACAATGGAACAAAAAAATCAAACATTAGTAGATAATGTATTAAGTGAATATGATGATAATATTAATTTTGATTTGGATGATGAAATAAAAAAAGAAAAAAAATTAATATTATTAGAAGATATTGATAGATTAAGAGAAGATATGTTAAAGGATGGTATTAATATAGATAATATAGAATTAGTAGATCATAATTCTGATTTGGAGACGATAGAGAATGTAAAAAGAATATTAAAAATAAAATTTGATAGATTTCAGTATAGTGGTTATGCTGAAGATATTATAGTTTCAGGTTTTGAAATGCTTGAATATGTATGTGATGGAAATACTGAAATTTTAGGTTTAAAACCGGATTTGACAGATTATACGAATACAGTTAGATGTAAGTTACATAGATTAAAGCACGAGACATCGGAGATTACTAATAATATTGTTCAACAATATGATATTGGACCATGGTCTCGTTTATTTTTAAGTTTATTTCCAGGAATGCTTATTCATTCAAGTATGAGGAAAACTCAATATAATGACAATATTCATAGTAATACATCATTTGAAGAAGCAGTATCAAGTATTAGAAATTTAGAATAGAGTTTTAAAATTGATTATTTTTTTTTAGATTATATATATTATGAATTTTGATGAAATTAAATTTACAGATTTAGAATTATCAACAATAACAGTTGAAGGTAAATTATCAAATGTAAAATTTAATCTAAAAAATACAACAGAATATTTAATATCAAAAATAAATTCAGTAATAAAAATTAATAAAATACAACAAGAAGAAATAGATAAATTAAATTTGATTGAATTGAATAATTTTGATAATTTTATTAAAAATATAATTATAAATGATTTTACATTATTTGAATTAATTATACCAGAATTATATAAATATAATATAAGAATGAATGAATTACAGAATGATTATAATGATTATAAAAAAGGATACATGAATATTATAATTAAATTATATAAAATATTATATTTATATAATTTAATAGATGAAAGTTATATAAAAAATAAACAATATAATAAGAAAATATCAAATAAAGATAGTATAAATAATATTGATATTACTATTAATATAAATAAAATAAAACAAAAATTATATGATACATTAGAAATGTTTACAAAGAATAAATTATTAGATATATGCAATGATTTATCATTGGAATATTTATATGATATAAATAAAATAGAAGAAAGTGATATAAACAAATTATTTAAAAAGGAATATAAAAATAATTTATTAAGTATATTATATAGAGGATATGACAATGAAATAATTAATAATATAAATATAAATATAATATATAAAAATAATAATAATAATACAACTGATAATTATATAAAACAATATGATATATATATAAATAATAAGTTAATGGATAATAATAATTTTGAATTAAAATTCAATGAATATTATGAAGAATTAGAAAAAGAATATATATTATATAAAAAGAATAAGAATGAATATAAAAATAATAATATGATATATAAAATTAATTCATATATAAAATATGAAGAAGATAATCTAGATACAATAAAAGATTTATATAATAATTTATATAAAGATTATATAATAATAAATAATACATATAATAATATATATATAAATGATATAAAGACTATAATAGATATATTAAATGTAAATAAAAGATTAGAAAATATAATAAAAGATTTATATTCAATAAATATATTCAATATAAACATTATAAAAGATTTTAATAATTTATTTAAAGATATTAATATAGATTTGATAAGATATAATATATTAAAATTAGAATATATAAATAGTATTAATAATATTGAAAATAAAATAGATAATAATATATTTAAAATTATATTATTAAAAGAAGATATTAAATATGATAAAGAAATAATAACAGAAGATTTGAATAATAAGTTAACGAAATTAGAATTGATTGATTTATTATCAGAAAAGAAATTAATAAATATTATATATGAATTACAACAAATTGAAATAAATATTATAAATAATGATAAAATAAAAAGGAATGATATAATAAAAGATTATAATGATTTATCAGAAAATAATATTATAGATTTAAATAAAATAAAATATGAAATAAATAATATTGTAAAAAATAATAAAATAAAATATGATTTTCTAAATAACAAAATAACGAAAATAGGTAGTAGTTATGGTGAATATAAAAGTGATTTATATAGGAAGTTAACAAAGAAACCACCAAAGACAAATAGAGGAAGAAAACCAAAAGATAAAAAGAAATCGATAAGAAAGAAACAAGGGAATGGTATGTATTTTACATCACAAATTACATTTACAATATTAAGTGATGAAACATTTGATGAAAAAAATAAATTATATCATATTAAGATATTTGTGAATGGTCGTATACAAATTCCATTTGTAACAAATGAAGATATTAATATAATAATGCCTTATATTAATATGTTAAAACAATATTTTGACGATAATATAAATTTTATAAAAGTAGATAAGGATAAGGAAGTTAAATTAGAATATTTGACATCGATAATGAGAAATTATAAATTTAAAGTGATTAATCAACCGGATAGTTTATATAACATTGATTTGAATAAATTTGAAAATATATTAAGAGAACAGAAAGAGATTATTAATAACTCTGAAAATATTAATATATTTCCTATATCTGAAATTAAATACAATAGTGAAAGGTATCCTGCAATTACTATTAAGTTTGATACGAATATTCAAACATATCCAGATAAGAAACCAAAACAAAAACGCGCAACAATAAAAATATTTTCAAGTATTAAAATAAATATTGATGGAAGTCAAAATAGACAGGATTCATTAAAAATGAAGAATTTTTTATTAGATTTAATAAAAGAAAATAAGAACAAAGTATTATATATAAAATAATATAGTTTTAATGTTGTTGATAACCAGCATCAAATATCATATATGATAATGCTAATATACCTCCATTTAATAAAATACCATTATCAGTAATAGTATCAGTATTTTTATCATAAACAGTATTATTAATTTTTTTTAAAACATATAATTGAAAACAATCAGTATTTAATAAAATATATAATAGAAATATAAAAAATCCAGTAATAATATTAATTTTTTTAAAAAAACGAAAAAACACATGACTAAGTTCATCAGGGGGTAAACTATTTAAAGATTCTTTATAGTGATTGAAATCATTTTCTAATTGATCAGAGATAGGTTCATAATCTAATTCTTTTATTTTTATATTATTATTTATATTTACCATTTAATTAAAATAGATATATTGTATAGTTTATATAAATAATTTATATTAATTAATAAATATTTTTTCATTAATATATTGTTCGAATTGATAATAATTAATATTATTATCGATAAAAAAGGATGTAAATATATAATTAATTTTAATAGGGTTATGAATATCATTAGCTAAAATTTCTAAATAGATATCTAAATCATTTTTAGTTAAAACTAATTTAGATGATTTACAATAATGATTATGATTATGATCTTTACAAGATAATAAAATATTAGGAAATATAAATTTTTTATGTAATATTTTTTGTAATTCAGATTCAGATACAATTGTAAATAAAGATTTAGATATAGATTGTAATTCGTTAACTAAATCATTTATTTTCATTAATTTAAATTTATTTAAATATAATTTATCAAATTGGAATTTATTATTATCAATATTTTGTATAATTTCTTTTTTAATTTTAGTAGAATTAAAATTTTTATTATTAATATAAAATAAGATAATATTTTTAATATCATCATATATATTATCAATATTATCAAGATCTATATCTTTATTTTTTGATATTAATGTATATATTTTATTATTATTAGTTTTAAAATAATGTGTACTTAATTCATTTGAATTTAAATTATTTATAATATGTTTTAATTTATTTCTAAATGATTTATTTAAATATACACTAAATTCTTTTTGATATTCTATTATTATTAATTGATATAAATATATATTATATAAACTTGTATTTATATTATGAATTCGATTATCTGATATTTCTTTTGTATCATTCATAATTATATTATTTATATAAATTGGATCATATAATATTTCTTTTATATATGTATCATGTTCTAACGTGAATGTTCTAGTTAATAAAAGTTTTAATTCAAGTTTTTTATTTATTATATTTTTTATATATTTTATATTTGTTGTTATTATATTATCGATTAAATTGATTTTCATATTTGGGTTTATATAGAAATACATATTATTACAAATTAAACCGATTATATTATTATCTAATTTTAAAAATTTATCTATTCTAATAAATGAATACTTAAAATTTGAAATAATATCAAAATTAAATGATTTAGTATTTATTTCAGATGATTTATTATATAATTTAATATCATATAAATATATTTGAGATAACTCTTTATTTATTATATTTTCTTTAACTAAAAAATGATATATAAAATTATTATATTCTGTAATGAATTGTATAATACTATTTAATTTTAAAATATATTTATTTTTATCAAAAATATTAAAATATAATTTTTGTTTAATATTATCTGTATTTTCATCATATATAGATTCTTGAATAGGAATATAAACATATTCAGATAAATATTTAATTAATACAGCATAACATTTATTATTATTACTAATATAATAATTTATTATATTATATTTACTTTCATTAATAAATTGTGATAATATATTTAAATCAAAAATATTATATTTAGTATCAGTTATGTAATTATTATATATTTTTTTAATATTTAAGATAATATCATCATCATATTTATATAATTTTTGTTTAATTTCATGTATTTTGTAATGTTTTTTGGGATTAATTAAAAAGATAGGAAAATATATATTTTCATTAGTAGATAATGTTTTTTTTATAATAACTAAATAATTGATTAATTTATTTGGAATGATTATATCAGAAATATATTTTGTATTTTTAGGTATATCAATACTTATTTCATTATGATCTTTAAAGATAATAATATTTATATTCATATATTTACTTATATCTATAAATAATTTATTCCACTTAGTAAATGAATTTTTATATATTATTTTATTATATATAAAAATATTTGACATTGTTATTAATAAATCATTAAGATTATTAAAATAATATATTAATATTCCATTTAATAATTTATTGAATATATTTGGAAAATCTTTTAAATATTTGATTATATATTTAATATAATTATCAGATGACATATCATATACATCTGATAATATATGGATTATACCTATGTTATTTTGTTTTTTACCCAATAAATAATATTTTTCTATATTTTTTTTTATATCATTATTTAATATAATTTCTAATTCATTAGGTAAAGACATAATACGATCAAATTCCAAGTCTTTACCATATGTCATAATATATCTAGATTTATCTAATTTAATAGATGATGGATCATATATATGATTATTTAAACATGTATTATATAATAATTTTGATTTATTATCAACATCTAAATCATCAATATCTTTTTTTTTACAACAAGGCACACAATAACCATTAGGATGAATATTTGTTAAGAATTTAACAAATGGATAATTATTATTAGGACAATAATAATATTCATCTTTGTTTTTAGAAAAATTCCAATATTTAATAACTTTTTTTTTATTATCATCATTAATGAAAGTTTTAGGTACAATAATAGGTTGTAATTTTTTTTGACACTTTCGAGAATAAATATCTTTACCAGTTTTAGAATCCTTAATATTATATAATAATGGATCAGATTGTTTTAAATATTTTAATACATTAATTTTTTTAACATCATCTTGATTTAAGATTCTGTGCTTATTTATATATAATAATTTATATATAAATTTAGAAATAAATTCGAATTCATTTAATGTTAGTCTATTAAATTCGAACTTAATATCATTTATTCTATTTTTTAATACTATGGTTTTATTATTTAAATAAACTCGTTCCCATTGAATATTAATATCAGGATTTGTATAATATGAAAAATAATTTGTATTAAAATTATTATAATTATCCATTAATTTATCATTAAAATTATTAATACCTTTATTAATTTTATACTCTATTTCATTATTAGTAAAATGCTCACTTTTTAAACTTAAAATTCCAGATTTAATATAATCTTTTAATAATAATTTTAATATATTATAACTTTTTATAGTTAATTCTTGTTTCCAGAATAAATTAGTAATATTATGATTTACTATATAATTATATTTTGTTAATAATTGAATATTACTATCTGAACTATATAATTTTTTATTTATTTTTATTAATATAGGGTTAATTGTTTCAATTACAAGTTCATCAATTTGATTATAATTTAATTGTATATTTTTTGGTAATGAAATAAATACACTATAACCTCCAGTTTCATTAATTATTAAATTTATATAAATATTATCTATCTCTTTTATATTTAACTTTTTATTTATTACTTTTATATTTATTAACATTGAATTTAAATCAATTATATGGTTATTTTTATAATTTTTTGTAATTAATGTATTAATTTTACTTAAAATGACATCATTATCATTAATATTAATATTAATATATATATAATTTATATTAGATATTTTACTTAATTCTATACTATCAAATAAATTTCGTATATATATCTTATTTAATTTATTTAATGATAATACTAAATAAGATCTTTCAACTATTGCTAATATAAATTCATTTTTTATAAAAGTATTATAATTTTTATCTATTATATTATTCTTTATATATATATCATTCTCTAATTTATATTTTTCTAATGTTTTATCTATATTTAAATATAAATTAGTATATTTAAATTTTATATCATTTTCATTTATTATATAATCTTTAAATAATTCTAAAGATATGATTGGATAATATTTTATAATAAATGAATAATAAATCATTTCAGTTTGTTGAATATCATTATTGATAATTTTTTCTAACTCACTTTTATTTGTAATAAATTCTTTTAAACTTAAAACATTAATCTCTAATTTATTATTTTCTTTAAAATATGAATATAAATATTCGAATTCACCTGTTTTAATTGAAATATTAGAATTGACTGTAAGTCCAGATATATTAATATTATTTTTATTTTTATATAAATATTTATCTATTGGAATATTATGAATAGTTGGTAACTTAAAAATATCATTATTTAATGTAATATTATATTTTAAATCATCTATATATAAATTATAATAATATAATGAAATATTTTGTTCATATATTTGTATATTAGTACTTAAAAATATTTTTTCCTTTAAAATTTTAATATTATCATTAGGATATATACTAATATCTGTATTATATATAATTTTAATTTTATCTTTACTTACTTCTTTATATTCTATTTCTTTAGAAATTTCTTCTATATTATTTAATTCTGGATTTAATATATCTAAATTAAAATCATCAAAATTTATTAAATCTTCACTGGTAAAAGATTCTTGTTCTTGAATATAATCATTTCCACCTTTTTTTTCCTCTATTAATTCTAATTTTTTATTCCAATTTAATCCATAATATTCTTTCAATATTTTTTTACTTTTATTTATATCAAATTTTATTATATTGTTTTTTATATTTTCTGGTACATTACCTAAGAATATAATTTTATAATTTATATATATATTATTTTCATTAATTCCTAATATATTTATTTTTATTGGATTCTGTAAAAAATAATTATCCATTATATAAAATATATTTTTATTTATATATTATAAGTATTATTATTTAAATGGGAATAATAATTTTGCTATGTCTTTTTATAATTATTTATTATAATTATTATATAAAGGAATCTATGATTAATTATCAAATCAATGATAAAAAATTTAAAGTTTATGATAAATTTAATAATTATCATAATGCAAGTGAACTATTATATGAAATTGATAAACGTATACACATATTATTATCTCATCTAAATATGAAATATTCTTTAAATAATACTTCTCCTACATTACAAATTAAGATTAATTATTTAATTTTTAAATATAAATCTAATAATATTAAAGAAAATTTTCCTAATACTTATTTAGGTTATGGTAAAAAACCTGATAGTAGTTTTACTCTTAATAAACAAATTATTGCTATTTGTTTAAGACATGAAAAAACAAAAAAATTACATGATATTAATGAACTAATGTTTGTTTCAATTCATGAATTAGCACATATGGGGAATGTAGATAAAAATGGATTATTATATGGACATAATAAATCATTTTGGTGTTTATTTAAATTTTTATTACACGAAGCTGAAGAAATAGGTATAATAAAAAATAAAGATTATCAAAATAATAAAATAGAATATTGTAATACAACAATACATGCTAATCCTTATTTTGATAATATTAATAATTGTTTTAATTAATATTAATAATTGTTTTAAATAATATTAATAATTGTTTTAATTAATATTAATAATTGTTTTATTTAATATTAATAATTGTTTTAAATAATATTAATAATTGTTTTAAATAATATTAATAATTGTTTAAAATAATATTAATAATTGTTTTAAATAATATTAATAATTGTTTTAAATAATATTAATAATTGTTTTAAATAATA
>JQIA01000277.1_pt1 | contig 24923 bp, 20 predicted proteins | sample 811431 | NCBI WGS metagenome assembly JQIA01 (sample SAMN02998118, study PRJNA258478) | marine sediment metagenome | biome: marine; feature: seafloor; material: sediment; isolation source: oil-polluted sediment collected from 3 locations (0.5 km, 0.7 km and 0.9 km)... | place: USA: Gulf of Mexico ...
CAATGATTGGTTTTACTCTGGCTAGCATTTCATATAGGTCTTTTGAATTTCTGATTACATCATGATAAGTATAGTTGATGCTGGCTAGATCTAAATACTCTTTAGATCTAGCGCAGTGGGGACAGCTGCTTTTGCCATAGACATGGTTTCCTTTGACCGGGGTTTTAAGGGCTGACGCTTCTATAATTGCTTGAGTTAATACACCTCTATTTAATGCGGCTCCTTGGCTGATAACCTTGCCTTCTACCATGACAATAGGGGCGTGCCAGCCTCCTTTTATTAGCGGTTTCCACCATTCACTTAACCAATCTCGAATATTTAGCTTAACTTCAATGTCTTCTAGTTCTGTGTTGAGAGTATCCTGGATTACATCTTTAGTAAGCGAGCATTCGCCACAGGGGATATTCACTTTAAACGGCCCCCATGCACCAGCCCAACGATAGAGTGTTAGCTCAATAAGCTTACTGTTAGGCATACATGCTCCCTTGAAATAGACGTAAACTAACTAAAACTCGGTTTTGTTTGGATAAAGGCGTTTACCTATCGTCGTGAGTTGATCTGCCGTGGCATTATTACCATTGCTCTTATATGACTTTATTTTCTTAAGCAGTTTATTGGCAATAGACTCTAAACCTTCTAATGCTTGGGTATTTTGGTCGTCTATAGCTAAAACCATTTGGTAACTGTAATAAGCATTACTACCTGATGGCGTCACAAGTCGCCCTACTAGTTGATGAGTATGTGCAACCTTAAGCAACTTCTTAATTTTTGTAGCTTCATCTTGCGATAACTTCTTTTGAATAGGGGGGGGGTTAAGAGGGATAGATTGGGTTGTTTCAGCTGTTTGTGTTTTTGGATGTGAACTTGAGTCATCATTAAGTAGGGGGAAGGTTAAGACGGTAATGAGGGCCAGGCCTCCAGCAAAAACGCCTCCAAACAACCATAAAGGAGCCCCTTTTTTGTGTGATGCATGCTGGGTACTAAGCTTCTTTATTTCTTCCAAAAATGCTTCGGCATTCTGGAATCTTTGCTCCGGGTCTTCTGCGAGCGCTTTTTTTACAATAACATTAAATATGTGGATTGTTTTACTGTCAGATGTATCTGGTTTATTAGGTGAAAATCCCTTCATTGTTTGAGCAAATCCCCCTTGATGATTAACGGCTGTCGCTTTCTTACCGGTTAATAGTTCATAAAGAAGTAATCCTGCAGAATACAGGTCTGAGCGTCCATCAACGTGTAAACCTTTGCATTGCTCTGGTGACATGTAGCTGGGCGTGCCAATAACTTTGCCTGTTTGGGTAAATTCACTATCGTCTAGCTTGGCGATACCAAAATCGGCTATTTTGATATCTTTATTCTCTAGCAAGATGACATTAGCGGGTTTTATATCTCGGTGAATAATTCCATGCTTGTGTGCATAGCCGAGAGCGTCTAATACTTGTTCAATAATATGGAGCGACTGCTCAAAGGTGAAACGAACGCCCATTTTGAGGTAATCTTTTAATTCTTTACCTTCAACATGTTCCATTATGAAATAAGGGCAACAATCGTTTTTACCTTCATCATACTCATAGATTGCGACAATATTAGGGTGAGTTAAACGTCCTGCAGCTTGCGCCTCATGTTTGAAACGCAATAATAGTTCTTGGCCTATTTTACCTTCTAATAAGCTACTTCTGATGGTTTTTATCGCCACTGTGCGAGCAATAAGAGGGTCGTATCCTTTATATACAATGCCCATTCCACCTTCACCAAGGGTGCCTTTTACATGGTATTTACCAAAAAATTCTGGATCACTCACAAAAACATCCCCACGTTTTATAGATAGGGTTAAATTTTAGGAGAGAACAAGAACTCCCCAGATTCGTGACCAGCAAGGTGTATTGGGGCATATTGTGGTACTTGCTCCCTATTTAATTGAGACGTCTTTTTCATCACTTTAGTCAATACTTCATAATATAGCGAGTAACCCTCAAGAATTGAGTCGTTGTCTTTAAGTGTGTCTATAAATGCTTTTGCAAAAACAGAATGCTTACCTCCACCTCCATCCATGACGGGCTCAACGCCTCCGGAGGTGAGCATAATGCGAGCACGCGTATTAGACATTACTTTTATCCATTCTTGCTTCACATCAGCATCTAACGTTTGCTCAACTCTTGCTATGGCTGTTTGGGATAGAGAGCCTGAGTAGCAGGAGTCTGCAACAACCAAAACATGCTTGGCTTTCATTGCATTGAGTATGTCAGTAATAGCCGTGTTGGATATCCAGTTAGCACTGTTGGTTTCGTCGGCGTCAACAGGTAGCCAAAATCCCCGTTTGTTAATGGTGTCTAACTTTCCATGTCCTGCGTAATAAATTAAGAGGTTGTCATTTTCTTGCAGCTTTTCTCTAAAGTCATTAAGGGCTGATAGGATCTGATAACGCGTGGCATTAATTAAGAGTTTTGTTTTGAACTGATATTGGCTGCTGAGTACCTTCTCTGTTTCTTTTGCATCAGCTATAGCTGTCACTAACGTAGACATGGTTTGATAATCATTATTGCCGATAATGAGCGCATAATAATTGCCAAGTGGAGGCGGGGGAGTGAGGGTAGACTTTGAGACTAGTGGTTGTTTCTTTGTCTCAGAATGCATGGAAAATTTAACCGCTACACGCCTTCCTTTTTTATCAATAGCAACGACTTCAACGGGGGTTATTTCGTTATTTATAGGTATGGCTGTTTTAAATAAACTGTAATCTTCAAGTTCTTCACTTATCCCGTTAATCGTTAATGATAATAAGCCCGCAGGCGCAGACACTTTACCGACGATATCCCTGTGATTAAGTTGAGAACTTAATTTCACGGTAGGTGTGCTTCGTGTTAGCGTAACCGGTGGGTCAATAATCTCAATGGAGGGTGTGTCATCAATTAGTCCTGCGGCTGTTGGTTCAAGCGAGGCAACGCGTAGAATCTCCATATTATAATTGTCGATATCATTTTGTAATATTGAAATTTGTTGCTTCTGACTATCGGCTAAATATTGTTGTCCTTCGAGTTGCACATAAAGTTTATCCACTTGAGATTTGTAATTTTCAAGGGCCAGTTGATTTTCAGATGAGAGCGAATTCGCTTTATTTTGCTTCTCACTTAAGGTGTTTTTTAATCGGTTTTGGTTGTTTTTTAGTTGGTCACTAATCGAGATTAATTCAAGCTCTTTTTGGGTGATAGCTGTTTGGTGGGCTTTCTGTTGTTGTTTGAAACTGGTTAGCTGAGTGTTGAGCGCTTTATCTTTATTGTTTAGTTTATTAGTTAAAACAATAAGCTCTTTTTGTTGCTGATTGTGTTGTTTCAAAAGTTTTTCATATTGTTTTTTCTGAAGCCTGTTTGCTGTGTTTTTTGTATCAAGTGTTTTCTCAAGTGAGGCTATTTCACTTTGGTTGGTGATCGTAACGTTGTTCTCATTTGTCTTTTGATCATGAAGTGCCTTTTGTAGTTTTGAGACTTCTTCCTGACTTTGTTTAAGTTGTGCAGAGTAACTATCTAGCTCGAACTGACTTAGACCTATTTGTTCTCGATATTGAGACTCTGTTTTATTGCTTTCTGTTAACTGAGCTTCTAATTGTTTCTTTTCATGAGTCGTAGCTTCTACATCGCCTTCAATCGTTGAAATCTGCTTTTCTAACAGAGTACGTTGGTTATCAAGAGATTGTATCTCTTTAAGTAGTTGCTTCTCTTTTTCATTTGAAAGCGCTAATACGGAAGCGGGTGGGTTTAGTATTAGTGCCTGTAGTTGGACTTGAGTGGCTTTCAGGTTTTTTTCATTTGCTAAAAGGTTTTTATTTTTGAGTGCGATCTTACTTTCATACTGAGTGATTTTTTTTTCAAACTTAGCTTGTTCCTCTTCTGAGCGTAATAACGCTTGCCTTACCGCATGAAATTGCTCTCTGGGAACATAGGAGGCTTGTAGCGATGATGAATAGGTTAATTGGTCACTCGTTAAGCCTGAGGCCATGCGGTAAAGCTCAAGAGCAGTAGCAATATCTTTTTTAACCCCCAAGCCTTTTTCATACAGGTGACCAAGGTTTATCTGGGCTCTGGCAAATTGTTGTTCAGTTGCTTTCTGGTACCAGTAGGCGGCTAAAGTAAAGTCAGGAACAAGGCCTAGCCCCTTCTCATAAATCTCCCCAACATAGGTCTGAGCCTCTGCATCGCCTTGCTTTGCCAGAGGCAGCCAAATTTTTAATGCTGTGGAATAATCAGCTCTATCATATGCCGTATATTCACCACCTCTTATTTCACAGTTTGAAGCGGGGGTCTTAATGGGTTGTCTGGCGGTTATATAAGAAAACTGTCCGCCTAGTTTCCTTACCTTGCCTGGAAGTAAACAGTCGACGATTAAGAAATTATTGGCATTTTGCTTGCTAGCATCAATAAGCTCATCATCACTTTCTGATGTGACCGTGGTGCAAGCACTCACAAACAGAACGCTTACCAATATTAAAATTACCCAGCGTATACTCATGATAACCCCCTGACTGGTTGTTACTCCATACTAGAATAATAGAACTCATTGCGTTTAACTGCCATGTTTAAAAAAGCATTTAAACGTCGTCGCTAATGACAAAAGTTCATTATGATTTAATGTTTTTTTACTCACTCTCTTTTTCATTTAAATTAAGTGTCTTCAATATTGAATATTTTAACGGCGCTTGCTGCATCTTTTCGAGTGTAAAACTGACCCTGTCTAACAAATCCTGATGTCACGCAGGCTTTTAATTTTAGCTGTCCATTTTCTGTTAATGAAAACCAGTTTGTAGGTAAAGCATCTAAGGTATGTATGGGTGCAATTTGACCATTTGCCATACGGGATAATGTAACTTCCTGAGTATCTTCATGACGAAAGGCCGGCATAAAACCAAACTCATAATTGTTTTCACTGATACCTCCTGTACCTGCAAATGCTTTGTTTTCATTTATTAAACTGGCATATGAAATAGAGCAAGATGATGTTGAAGCAATACTTGATTCAGATAGTTGCTTAAAAAAATCTTCAGCTATACTTTGCTCTTGATGGCAGAAGGGGATATCCCCAATATATAAATTAGACATAATCTGAACCCTGTTAAATTGAATGTTAGACGTTAACTTATAAGGAGTAATGCAGCAGATATGCCAAAGGTTAGAATGTTTGAAAGCGATGGTTTAATCTATTGAATATAAAGGCTAATTAATATTTGTTACTTTGTGCTCATGCGTTTTATGGTTGTTATCATAGAGAATATAGTTCTATAAATAACAACATAAATTAAGAAGTGTTTTGTTTGAGAGAACAATGGTTAAGCTAGTAGTCGTGATATGGCTTTTAAAGAGCATATTAGTTAGTTATTTTAGAATAGTGGTTGTTTATTAATCTATAGCTATATGTTGTTTATTCGTAATAGGATTTTACTATCGCAACGATAAATTATTTTAATGGCTGGTTGCTAGGTAATGAACTAAACACTGTGTACTATGTTGTATCTTAAAACTATGGGTTTTATTTGAAATTCACCCATTCATTGTCTACTTTTCTATGCACTAGACAAATATTTTACTAATCAAACCACATATTATCTGGAGATAAAACAATGAGCGTACTCGTTGGTAAGAAAGCGCCTGACTTTACTGTTCCTGCTGTATTGGCTGATGGACAAATTGTTGATGAGCTTACACTGAGTGAAGCAATAAAAGGCAAGTACGGTCTAATTTTCTTCTACCCATTAGACTTCACTTTTGTATGCCCATCTGAGTTGATCGCACTTGATCACCGTATTGCTGCGTTCAAAGAGCGTAACGTTGAAGTGATTGGTGTTTCTATTGATTCACACTTCACTCACAATGCGTGGAGAAATACGCCAGTAAACGAAGGCGGTATTGGCCAAGTTAAATACACTTTAGCCGCTGATATTAATCATGACATCTGTAAAGCATATGATGTTGAGTCTGAAGGTGGTGTTGCTTTCCGTGGTGCATTCCTTATCGATTTAGAAGGCAATGTTCGTTCACAAATTGTTAACGACTTACCATTAGGCCGTAACATGGATGAGCTGATCCGTTTAGTTGACGCACTTCAGTTCCACGAAGAGCATGGCGAAGTTTGTCCTGCTGGTTGGAACAAAGGTGATAAAGGTATGGATGCTTCACCAGAAGGTGTTGCAAAGTACTTGTCTGAAAGTGCGGACAATTTGTAGTCGCTAAAGTATGTAGTTTAGCAGACATAAAAAAAGCCCCACTGATTTAATCAGCGGGGCTTTTTTGTATCTAGCAAGGCCATGCCCCAGTCTCGCGATAACGATTAACAATTTTACAGAACAACTCAGCTGTCTTCTCCGTATCATAGCGCGCAGTGTGGGCCGCTTTCCCATTAAATTCTATGCCTGCAACTGCACATGCCTTAGCAAGTACCGTTTGCCCATAAGCCAGTCCCGCTAGTGTTACTGTGTCAAAGGTCGAAAAAGGGTGGAACGGGTTGCGTTTTATGTCGATTCTTTCTGCGGCCGCAAAAACAAAATTGTGATCAAACGTAGCATTATGCCCAACCAAAACAGCACGCGTACAATCCTGCTCTTTAACTTCGTGCCTTACTGCCTTAAATATACGCTCTAATGCCACTTGTTCTGACTTTGCATTTCTAAGCGGGCAGGTAGGGTCTATGCCTGTAAAGTCTAGTGCTGACCTTTCTAAGTTGGCGCCTTTAAAAGGCTCAACATTGCAGCTGATAGTTTCTTTTGGATAGAGGTTGCCCTTTTTATCCATACCGGTTATTACTGCGGCAATTTCAAGTAATGCATCTGTTTTTGCGTTAAACCCTGCGGTTTCTACGTCAATAACGACAGGTAAAAATCCACGGAATCGGTAAGACATAGGATCTTTGTTATCTAGGTCGTCATCGTTTGAATAATTTGGCACGGAGAATCCTTTATTTTCTTATCTATAAATGTTTTATGGAATAAATTATGGGCTAGGCGACCTTCCAGGTAAGTGATGTTCCTGCTCTCAGAGGAATGACCTCAGTATCACCAAATGTTAACGCATCAGGTGCTTGCCATTCAGATTTTACTAGAGTAATCGTATCACTATTTCGTGAAAGTCCATAAAAATCGGGGCCAAAATGGCTTGCAAAACCTTCAAGTTTGTCTAAGGCGTTAAGTTGTTCAAATACTTCGGCATAGAGCTCGATTGCAGCAAAAGCAGAGTAGCACCCTGCACAGCCACAAGCGGCTTCTTTTTTGTTTTGAGCGTGAGGTGCCGAGTCGGTGCCTAAGAAAAACTTATGGCTACCACTAATAGCCGCTTGCTGAAGTGCTAATTGGTGCTCATTACGTTTTAAAATGGGCAGGCAATATAGGTGAGGTCTGATGCCGCCAACCAACATGTGATTACGATTATAAAGCAGGTGATGGGGTGTAATCGTGGCCGCAACGCGGTTAGGTGCATCGTGTACAAACTGTGCGGCTTGTTTAGTTGTTATATGCTCTAGCACTACTTTAAGCGAAGGGATATTTTCAATCAGTGGTGCGAGCGTATTATCAACAAATATTTTTTCTCTGTCGAATATATCAATGTCATCAGTTGTAACTTCACCATGAATGAGCAAAGGTAAACCAAGTTCAGCCATTTTCTCCAAAGTCGGTGTTATTTTACTAATGCTAGTAACGCCTGAATCTGAGTTTGTAGTGGCCCCAGCAGGGTAAAGCTTACATGCGACTACTTCACCACTATTTACCGCGTTTTGAATGTCAGAGGGGGTTGTTTTATCGGTAAGGTAGAGGGTCATCAATGGTTTAAATTGGCTTGAAGATGGTATTGCAGCCTGAATTCTGTTTCTGTAAGCAATAGCTTCATCAACATTGGTTACGGGCGGCACCAAATTCGGCATGATAATAGCTCTGCCAAAGTAACGGGAAGAAGCAGGAACAGTTTGAGTGAGGTATTCATTGTCGCGAAGATGCAGGTGCCAGTCATCTGGGCGGGTAATAATTAGTTTATTCATGGTTACTTCTTTCCTCACTCACTAAATGCGTCGTTCACTTACAAAAGTGATACAAATTTTCGCAAAGTATACCAGACAGAGTGCGATATTAGGGTAAAGTTTTTTAGAAAGCGGACGCTAACCTAGGTAAGTTGTAGATAGAAGGTTCATTTACGGGTGAGAATATTAAAACGAAAATAAAGGTGTCCATAATGCGTAGCCTTACTGATAAGTATATTTCCGGCACAGGGCTCGTGCTTGCCTTATTTACCATAAGTATTGTTTCTACAAGTGTTTGGGCAAAAACATATTCAGCTGACCTGTCTAATAGTCAGTGGTATTTATCGGCTTCCATTTTTGAATGTAGTTTAACGCATCCCATTCCTCGTTATGGAAAAGGTGTTTTTTACCGTGAAGCGGGTGAAAAACTTAAGTTTTATCTCGATGCTAACGCCAACCCAATGAAATCCGGCAAAGCCGCTTTAGTGATTGAAGCTCCTCAGTGGCGGCCAGGTAATGGTGTTCAGAGCCTTGGGCTGGTTCCTGTTTCAGATTCAAGTCAGCCTATTGTTGTAGCGCGAAAAAATGCACGAAACATGATGGAAGGACTAATGGGTGGAATGACCCCCACCTTTACGCGAAAAGCATGGTACAGCGATGATTCTGTGCGTGTAAGAGTATCGTCGGTTAATTTTCCTGCTTTTTATGATGATTATTTAGGGTGTGTCGCTTCATTATTACCTGTTAATTTTAAGCAGGTTCAACGTACTAAAGTTCTATTTAAAGTCGATAAATCTGAGATGACAGAGCAAGACAGGAAGCTGCTTGAGAATGTTGTTATCTATCTGAAAGCAGACAACACAATTACCTCCATTATTATAGATGGCCATACTGATAGCAGTGGTCGTAGAATTTATAATCGAAGATTATCAAAAGACAGAGCTGAAGTTGTACGCGCGTATTTTATTAAAAATGGTATTTCAGAAGAGATGATCACTACACGTTACCATGGCGAACGTTACCCCGTTGCAAAAAATAGTAGTACACGAAATAAAGCAAAGAACAGAAGAACAACGGTCCGCCTTGAAAGAGGGCAACGTATTGCCTCTAACTCCCCGTAAAACTGCCTGAAAACGATAAAAATTAAAATCGTGCTGGGATTTCACGCGTTCAACAAGTAAAATACCCGCCTTTGTAATTTTTTCATCTGGAGCATCGGTATGTCTAAGGTTAATAAAGTCGTTCTGGCTTATTCCGGAGGCCTTGATACATCAGTTATTGTTAAATGGCTGATGGAAACTTATAACTGTGAAGTAGTCACGTTTACAGCAGATTTAGGGCAGGGCGAAGAAGTAGAGCCTGCACGCGCTAAAGCAGAAGCTTTAGGGGTTAAACAGATCTTTATTGAAGACCTTCGTGAAGAGTTTGTACGTGATTATGTTTTCCCGATGTTTCGAGCTAACACAATCTATGAAGGTGAATACCTTCTAGGAACATCAATTGCCAGGCCGCTTATTGCACGTCGTTTAATTGAGATTGCCAATGAAACTGATGCCGATGCTATTTCGCATGGCGCAACTGGTAAAGGTAATGATCAGGTACGTTTTGAGCTGGGTGCTTATGCATTAAAGCCTGGTGTTCAGGTTATTGCTCCATGGAGAGAGTGGGATCTTAATTCTCGTGAGTCATTATTAGCTTATTGTGATGAACATGGTATTGAGGTAGAAAAGAAGAAAGGTAAGTCTCCTTATTCAATGGATGCTAACTTGCTTCATATTTCTTACGAAGGCGATATTCTTGAAGACCCTTGGGCTGAAGCCGAAGCGGATATGTGGCGTTGGACTGTATCACCTGAAGAAGCACCTGATGTAGCAACCTACATGGAGCTGACTTACGAACAGGGTGATATCGTTGCTATTGATGGCGAACAGTTAAAGCCTCATGAAATTTTATTGAAGCTAAACGAAATAGGCGGAGCAAACGGTATTGGCCGTTTAGATATCGTTGAAAACCGTTTTGTTGGTATGAAGTCGCGCGGTTGTTATGAAACACCGGGCGGCACCATCATGATGAAAGCACACCGTGCCATTGAGTCAATTACACTTGACCGTGAATTAGCTCACTTGAAAGACAGCTTAATGCCTAAATACGCAGAGCTTATTTATAATGGTTTTTGGTGGGCTCCAGAGCGTGAAGCGCTTCAGGGTTTGATCGACGATACCCAGAAATATGTTAACGGTAAGGTGCGTTTGAAGTTATACAAAGGCAACGTTATTGTTGTGGGTCGTATGTCTGAAAATGATTCGCTGTTTGATGAGAAAATCGCCACCTTTGAAGAAGATGAAGGCGCTTACGATCAAAAGGATGCTGCAGGCTTTATTAAGCTGAATGCATTACGTTTGAGAATAGCGGCTGAGAAAGGACGTTTGTTGTAACGTTTAACGTTGCTGCATTAAGTATTAATAACAAAAAACCGGACATTGTCCGGTTTTTTGCATGTGTACTTCTTATTAATTAAAACCCCGCCAGCACTTCTAAATGCTGCTCAACACTCTCCGCCAGAGCCTTCAGGTTATATCCACCTTCAAGAATAGATACGATTCTATCCTTACTATAATATTTAGCCACATCCATTAGCATTTCTGTTATCCAGCGGTAATCTGTTTCATCTAATTCTATCTCCGCCATAGGGTCTGCTTTATGGGCATCAAACCCTGCTGAAATCAGGATAAGTTGAGGCTTGTGCTTCTGGAGTTCATTAAGCCATGCATTTTCTGCTTTGTTACGAAAACTTAAACCGAGTGTATTTGCTTCTAAGGGGAGGTTAATAATATTTTCGCTTTGCACGGCGTAGTGGCTATAAGGGTAATAAGGATGTTGAAAGCTAGAGCAAACTAATACCCTTGGGTCATTTTGAAAAATATCGACCGTACCGTTTCCCTGGTGTACATCAAAGTCAATAATAGCGACTCTTTCTAAACCGTGAAAGTCCATGGCATGCTTTGCTGCAATAGCAATATTATTGTAGAAGCAGAAGCCCATCGTTTTATTGCGTTCAGCGTGATGTCCCGGCGGGCGGGTGGCACAAAATGCATTCTTATTCTGCCCCGACATAACCGCATCTACGGCTTGAATAGCGGCTCCGGCTGCCAGTTTTGCTGCTCGCATGGTATTCGGCATCATAATGGTGTCGGGGTCAGCGTAGATACGGCCTTGTTTAGGCTGTATTAAGTCTAGCTGTTCAACATAGGTCGCGGGGTGAACACGCCTCACATGTTCAGGGTTTACTAATTCCGCCCGAAAAAAGTCGAGTTCTTGATTTAATCGTGTATCTTGTAGTTGGTCGAGAATAGCCATCAGCCGTGCGGGGCTTTCTGGGTGTTCAGGGCCCATGTTGTGAAGGGTGCAGTCGTGATGACTGATATAAGCCGTTTTCATAATATAGACTTCATTATTATTTTTTAGGTATTTGTTATAGATTATATACGCTTTATGTATTGTATACCTTGCTAAACCCCCCTATGTTGACCGCAATCAAAGACGCTTGAGGGGTATCGTTATATTAATACCATATGTATTATAAATCAGCACTAATATTCATTTTTGTCTAGGAGAGGACAGTGAGCACCCGACATCTTGATGCTTTATTTAACCCCAAGTCTATTGTTATTTTAGGTGCCTCTGAGCGCTCCCAAAATTTGGGGGGGATCGTTTTAAGAAACCTGCTGTCTTCAGATTACCCAGGCAAACTGCTGGTTGTGAACCCTAATGAGTACAATAATGTTCACGGTATACCCTGTACCCGAAGAGTAAGCCAGATGTCATTTACACCTGACTTGGCTATTGTTTGTACGCCACCAGAGTCCGTACCGCGTGCTGTTAAGAAGCTTGGACAAAATGGCGTTAAAACAGCCATGATTCTTACTGGTGGTTTATCCCGGACTCATAGTAAAAGTGGTCGGCCACTGATGTATTCCGTTCGTGATGCAGCTAAAGCCGCAGGGATAAGAATTCTGGGGCCTAATACGATTGGCATTATGTCACCTAAAAATAATGTGAATGCAACCTATCTTCATATGGGGGCATTGCCCGGTAAAATTGCCTTTATTGGGCAGTCTGGCACTATTGCTAGTGCGGTTATTGATTGGGCGTTTAGTCGTGGTGTTGGCTTTTCTCACTTCTTAACCCTGGGCGACAGTATGGATATCGACCCAGATGACCTTATTGATTACCTCGCTCAAGACCGACATACCAAAGCAATTTTACTTCACATTGAAATGGTTCCGAACCCTGCTCGGTTTATTTCTGCAGTACGGGCTGCATCACGAGGGAAACTGGTAATTGGGATAAAAAGTGGTCGGGTACCTGAGTCTCAGTGGGAACCTGTGCCGCTGGCTGAAGGCATTACTAACGGTGATGCTGTTTTTGATGCGCTCTTTAGACGAGCCGGTGTATTAAGAGTTAATGGCGCTGATGAAATGTTTGACGCGCTTGAAACACTCACTCGAATGAAGCCTGTTAAAAAAGAAACCCTGGCGATAATGAGTAATGGGCTTGGTCCTAATGTATTAGCTGTCGACAGACTGGCTAATCTGGGTGGAGAGCTAGCTGAATTAACAGATAAAACAATCGATGCTATTGCAGAGTTAATGCCTCCTTACTGGACACGAAAAAATCCTATAGACCTTAATTATGATGCAACCCCTGTAACCTATGCCAAGGTCATCGAAATTTTATCTAAAGATAAAGGGGTGTCTAATGTACTGGTAATGTATGCCCCCTCATTAACGGAAGATAGCCTGCAAATTGCAGACTCGGTGATAACACAAGCTAAAAAAACAAGACTTAACTTATTCACCTGCTGGTTAGGGCAAAGTACAATTCTTGATGCCAGAGAAGCATTTTTTGAAAGCGGAATCCCTACTTTTTTCTCGCCTGAAAAAGCCGTTAAGGCTTTTATGCATTTGGTTAACCATCAGCGTAGCCAGAGGTTATTGAAGGAGACACCTTCTTCTTATTGTGATCATACGGTCGACCGTTCTGACGCTAGAAATATCGTACTTAATGCACTGCAGAATGGTCGTAACCATCTGTCTAATCAAGAAGCAAGACAGATTATCGCTGATTATGGCGTACCGACTGTTGAGACCTGGTATTGTGATGATATTGAAGAGGTGATTGATGTATTTAATGAGCAGGGTGGCCCTATTAACATCACATTGCTGCATGAAAAAAGCAGTCACCCGTTTCTTGAAGAACAAACAGGACGAGGGCGATACAAGACAACAGTTCGTCGCTTAAACGAAGAAGATACGATAATTTCTTCTTGTGAACAGTTGTTTCAGCAATATAAAGAGCATTTTCCTAATAGTGGATTTCTTGGTTATTCTGTTCACCTATCTCATCTTCATATTGGCGGTTTAGGGTTTAGCCTTGGAGTCACGCGTGACCCGAAGCTGGGTCCATTGATTGTGTGTGGTGCTGCAGGTGCCAGCGTCAATGTAATGTCTGATCGACGTGTTGCGTTGCCGCCTTTAAATATGGTGCTGGCTAAAGACCTTCTTAGTCAGACTTACATGTATCAGTTACTCAAAGAATACAGCTATCGCCCCGCTCAGGATATAAAGGTGGTTTGTGAAACTTTAATGACGCTTTCTCAAATTGCGGTGGATATCCCCGAAATAAAAGGCCTGGAAATCCTGCCTTTATTATTTAATAAAGACGGGGTGGTTGCGGTTGATGTAGCTATAGACTTAGGTTTACCTGTTAATCTGTCTATTCAACCTTACCCGGAAAAACATCGTGAATGGATAACAATGCCGAAATCCAAGCGCCGGGTTGAGCTTCGCCCTATCATGGCGGAAGATGAACCTGCTCATATTGCGTTCCACTTAAAACAGTCGCCAGAGTCTATACGCTTCAGATTTTTCCATTACCGAAAATCTTACACCCATGAAGAGTTGGTTCAAATGGTTCAGATTGATTATGACCGGGAAATGGTTTTTATTGCCACAGTTCCTAAAGAGGATGAATCTGGAAATGAAACCCTTGGTACCGTCAGAGTATGGACAGATAGCGATAATCTTCAGTGTGAGTTTGCTGTTATGGTGAGTGATGATCTTAAAGGTGAACGCTTAGGTTTCACTTTAATGAATAAAATGATTGCTTACTGCAAATCAAAAGGCACAGTAGAGATGATTGGCTCAGTCTTGCCAGATAACAGGCCTATGCTTAGTTTAGCCGAGAAGCTTGGGTTTGAATCAAAATGGGATTCAGAAGAAGAGGTGATGACACTTCGGCTGCCACTTAATGTACCGGTAGATGAGTGGCAGAAAGAACGGTTAAAGTAAGTGTTATAATTAATATTGTTCAGGGTTAATGCTGGCTGTCAACGGGGATTTCAAAGGTAAGCCTAAGTCCTTTGGAATATCTGTTTTTTGCATAAATATGACCGTGGTGAGCTTCGATAATTTCCTTGCATATTGCTAGTCCTAGCCCAGTTCCGCCTGCTCCTGCGATTGTATTTGTTGACTGTGAAAATTTACCAAAAACATCGTCGAGTTCATCTGCCGGGATGCCCACCCCTTCATCAGAGCAAGTAAAAGTCAACCCTGGCATCTCAACGAATGTATTATGCTGTGCTATGCGTAGAATACAGCTATCAATAACAATATGGATCTTACCATTGGCATTAGAATATTTAATGGCGTTGGATAGTAGGTTATAAATAACTTGATGAATCTGTTTTCTATCGATGTTAGCGAGCGTGTCTATGTTGTGATCATCTAGAGACAGATTAATTGACTTATCTCTGATAAGTGTTTGCATTTCATCAATAACATCTTTGATTACTGTGCTGAGGTTTACTCTCTCAAGGTGAAGTTCAAACTGTCCAGACTCTAATTTTGACAGATCTAAAAGATCATTAACTAAGTTTAAGAGTCTTTTACTACTGCTTTTTATTCGTTGAAAATAACGAAGTATTTTGTCTTTACCTGCACTATCAATTTTCTCGATACCTAAATCAGAGAACCCCATAATCCCTAGCATGGGGGTTCGTAGCTCGTGGGAAATATTGGCCACAAAATGAGATTTTGCATGATTACTTTGTTGTGCCAGTTTAATTGCTTGTTCAAGTTTGCCTTTATTAAACGTAATTTCGGCTACCATGCTGTTAAAGTCTTTAGAAAGCTGACCTATTTCGTCTTCCTGATTGATAGTGAGCCTGGTTGCATCCTTACCACTCCTGAATAGTGCAACGGCGCTATGTAATTGCTCTATAGGGGAACTAATATAGGAGGCAATAATGTTTGCACCATAAATTGCTAGTCCAGCCCCTATTAAAGCACTTAATAAGACAAATAGTACCAAATAGTTTATCTTGTCTCCCGTTTCATTAGCCAGTGTTTCTTGTATTTCATGAATGGGGATTTGAAGTTCGCTTCTAACACGCTCTAGCTGAACTACAAACGACTTAAATTGAATGCTATCAGCTGATTTTATTTGACTACTTTGTTTAGCGAGTTCCCTAAGTTTATTGATGCTCTGGGTTAGCTCATCCACACTTAACGTATTTTGGTCATTACTACTTAATGATTGATATCGCTTAATTTGTTGCCTGAATTCAGCTAATTCTTGCTTGATAAGGTCTGGTGACACAGGCCATTTCAATATCGCATTTAGAGCACTGGAATATTGCTGTTCAATGTTTAAAAGTGCTTTATGTTCTGTTATTGCATCATCACGAATATAATTTAATAAAAAAAAGAATGCTGCAATATAAATAGTACAACTGATTATGAGAAATAGAATTGTTGGAATGAGTAGTTTTTGCCTGATCGGCCAGTCTTTGAAAGCAAGGTGCAGTGTGTTAATTTTCATAGTTTGAGTTGCACCTTAAAATTGATTTTTGCCTGTCAGCATAATAGGTCTATATTTATAGTGTAATAGGTATTGCTGTAATCACGTTTAAAAAATTTACCAGATAGATTTAGTTGTACCTACAAATTTAACTTAGGGCGAATCATGAGTGAAGCTAAACGAATTTTAATTGTTGATGATGAGCCTCTCAACGTCGAACTGATGGAAGAGATACTGGAAGATGGCTATAAAGTTACCAGTGTCTTATCGGGTGATGAATGCCTTAGTCAAGTGCTGGATCTTAAACCCGATTTAATTTTATTAGATGTGGCAATGCCTAACATGGATGGTTATGAAGTGTGTCGTCGCTTAAAAAATGAGCTAGACATACAAACGCCAATACTGTTTGTTTCAGCAAGAGGGTCACTGGAAGACCGGATTACAGGGTATGACGCAGGAGGTGATGACTATTTAGTGAAACCCTTCGACAATCAAGAGTTACTTGCCAAAATTAAAAGCATGGAAGGTTATATTAATGCCAGGTTGAACCTCAAAAAGGATCTTACTGAGGCTCAGAATATGATTAGCATGGTCATGACCGACTCAAGCGAACTCGGAAATGTGACTTTGTTTATGCGGCAGAGTTTTAATTGTAAAAGTTATAAGGCGTTAATTAAGTTACTGCTCGACGCTGTTAGGCATTTCGGGCTAAATTGTACAGCTCAGGTCACGACGAAAAGTGGGCGAATCACGATGGATTCTCATGGTGCTTATAAACCTGTTGAAGCCGAATTATTAGAAATGACAAAAAATAAAGGGAGGATTTTTGAGTACGGCAAGAGAATGGTCATCAATTTTAACTCTATATCATTATTGGTTAAAAATATGCCACTTGAAGACTCTGACCGTTGTGGCCGGTTGCGAGATCATCTTTGCTTAGTTATGGAAGGGGCTGAAGCTAAAGTGCTGGCGCTATATTATGAAAACCAGGTAGCCAAGCGAGAAAAAGAACTAAGTGAATTACTTGTTGATACGCAGAAATCTATTAATGACATTGATGAAAAACTCAAACATGAAAAATTGGTAGCGGTTGAGCTCTCCCAGGACTTAATATTGAAGCTATCAGAAGAAATTATGTTACTGGCGTTAGATGAAGATCAGGAAAAGAGTGTTATTAAATTGGTTGAGAATGGTATGGCAAGTGTTATTCAGGCATTTGACTCTCGAGAGGAGATAGAGCAGTATTTTAAACAAATAATCAGTAATATTCGTGCTACCACGATGTCTTAGTAAGTTCTTAGAAAGTAGGAACGGCTCTTAGCCGCGAACTGTGTTGATTAAAATACGTTCGCGCCAAAGTAGCGCTCCTACAATTAATAGCATTGACTTATTCTTCAATAATCGCAGACTTGTCTTCACCACCAAACGCTTCAAGAACCTCAGGAAGCAGCTTGGCAAACTCCAATGACATAATAGCGAAGCTGGCATCAAATTTACTGGCGGCATCTTCAGCACCAGAGTCGTCTAGTTGCTCCTGCATCACATCACCAAACTTAAGGCGCTTGATAGAAAGGTCTTCATTCAAAAGGAAGGAAATATTTTCTTCCCATGTCATGGCTAGCTTAACAACTTGCTTACCCGCTTCTAGGTGCGTGCTAATTTCATCACTATCTAGTTCAACACCTTTACAGCGTACTACACCACCATCTTCACCTGGGTCACGTAGCTCACACTCAGCCTCTGCTTCAAAGCCTGTAGGTAAAAGAGCATCTTTCGCTAACCAGCTAGTCATTATCGCCGCAGGTGCCTGATTAACAGTAGGGATACGAATGGGTAGAGAACCAATTGTTTTTCGCAGGTAACTGGTAATGTCTTCAGCAGCTTTAGCCGAAGAGGCATTAACAATTAAAAATCCATCTTTAGGAGATAGATAAGCATAGATGTGCTTAGAACGAGTGAACGCTCTTGGTAGCAACTCGTGGGTTATTTGCTCTTTTAATTCATCTTTTTCTTTTTTAGTGACCTTACGCATCTGAGTGTCTTCAATCTCAGCTACTTTCTCGTCGACCGCTTCTTTTACAACAGAAGAGGGAACTAGACGGTCTTCACGCTTCAGGCAAATCATCCAGTTACCACTGGTTACATGTACTAACTGCTGTCCATGCTTACCTAGTGGAGAAACCCACCCCTGTCGAGACACTTCTGATGGACCACAAGGCGTAAACGGGCTTTCTGCAAGCTTGTTCTCAAGCTCATCTTCAGATAGCGTAAAAGGCTTGGTAAAACGGTAGGCAATAATATTTTTAAACCACATAGTTTATTTTTATATCCAAGTGTTCAATGAAAAAAGGGGAATCGATTATGAATGATGTTGTTTTCTGAGCCAAGACTGATTTAGAATCTTTTTAATAAATCTGGAATAGGCGGAGGTTAATTGATCAATTTAATATTATATAGCACAGTAGGGTGTCATTTATGTGAGCAGGCTATCGATGTTATTCAAATAGCCTTGCAAGGGCAGGTGTGCGCGATTGATGAAATAGACATTGCGAATGATGACACCTTAATGGAAGAATATGGCATTAGAATTCCGGTTGTAAAAAACCCTCAAAACAATAAAGAAGTCGGATGGCCCTTTGGACCTGAAGATATTCGTATTTTATTAGCTAATTAAACTCGAAACAGGACGCTCATGATTACCGTTATTTCCCCCGCAAAAACACTGGATTTTGAATCTAAACCTATTACCAGTCAGTTTACAATCCCAGAGTTTTTAGATGATTCTTGTGAGCTGGTTGAAGCTTTAAAATTACTTGAGCCTCATGACGTGTCAGGCTTAATGAGTATTAGTGCAAAGCTGGGTGAGTTAAATGCAAATCGGTTTCAAACCTGGCAGTTACCTTTTACTCCCGAGAATGCAAAGCAAGCCCTGTTAGCCTTTAAAGGGGATGTTTATACGGGTTTAGATGCTGAAACATTCACCGAAGATAACTTTGAATTTGCTCAGCAACATTTAAGAATTTTATCTGGCTTGTACGGCGTATTAAAACCACTGGACTTAATTCAGCCTTACCGCTTGGAAATGGGTACTAAGCTAAGTAATGCCCGAGGTGAAAACCTCTATAAATTCTGGGGAGATCAACTAACCCAAAGGCTCCAGAATGAATTGGATGCGGGTGATGGAGTGCTCATTAACTTAGCTTCTAATGAATATTTTAAATCGGTAAAAGCCAAGTCTTTGAATGCCAGAATAATCACACCTGTATTTAAAGATTGGAAGAACGATAAATATAAAATTATTAGTTTCTATGCAAAAAAAGCCAGGGGCTTAATGTCAGCGTACATCATTAAAAATAAACTGACGAATGTAGACGATTTGCAGGGGTTTGATTCTGAAGGGTATTGTTTTAACCCTGGAATGTCTAAAGGAGATGAGTGGGTATTCACCCGTAACATGTAAATTTATCTTGTCCCTTTTAGCATAAAAGACCCTTTCATAGAGTTTGCACATGATGAAAATACCAACGAGGTGGTTGGCATTCGTATAGGTTTTGGTGAAATGAAGAGTTTATGATATCAATCAAATAGCTATATTAAACTAGCATTACTGCTATCTATTTATAAAATATGCTGTATCTATATAGCGTAAATACAGCTCTTGTTTCTCCGTATATTCAAAAAAATCATAGAAAAACCCTGTTAAATCATTCGATTAGCATTGCCCAAACGCCAAGAACCGATATAATCAATAGTAAGCAGTAAATAAACAATAAAAAGCGTTATAGAGCAATGCGCTTAACAACTATTTAGATGTATTCAGTGGTATGGGAATGATAAAGAAAATAGTAGCGGTGTCTGTTGCCTTGGCTAGTGGTGCTGTTGGAGCGAATGATGACAGTTTGTGGGATATGTCTTTGGAGGAGTTGGGGCAGGTAAGGGTTATATCTCTTGCAACGGGCACTAAGACGCCGTTAGATAAAGCGGCGGCGGTTGCGACGGTTATTACTGAAGATGATATTACCGCGATGGGGGCTACTGACCTTGATGAGGTTTTGGAAACAGTGCCTGGTTTACATGTAGGGCGTTCGGATCAAGCGTTTGCTCCCAAATATAATATTCGGGGCATTACATCTTCGTTTAATGCTCAAACACTTATGCTTGTGAATGGCATTCCTATAACAGACTTGGTTTTTGGAAATAGAGGGAATGTTTGGGCTGGTATGCCCGTGAAATCTATCGCCCGAATTGAAGTTATCCGTGGTCCTGGTTCGGCAATGTACGGAGCAGATGCTTTTGCTGGCGTCATAAATATCATCACTAAAACGGGTAAAAATATAAGTGGAACTAAAGCGGGTGTACGTGCTGGCAGCTTTGATACGCAAGCCGGCTGGATTGAGCATGGTGGAACTTATAGCGGAGTTGATATAGGTTTTACTTTTGAGTATGAGACCACTGATGGGCAACGAGAAACAATTCATCATGATGCTCAAACCGGGCTAGATGCCGCGTTCATGACAAATGCATCACTTGCCCCAGGCCCCGTAAATACTAATAAAGATATGTTTGAGTCCCGTGTTGATATAGCTTACAAAAATTCACGTTTTCGTGCAGGTTATCAAGGCAGAGATGACATTGGGACAGGCCCTGGTATTGGTCAGGCATTAGATACTCACGGTCGATTTTCAAGTGAACGTTTTAATGCAGATTACACATATACTCTAAATGACCTCACGCCAAATTGGGGTATTGAAAGCCGTGTTAGTTATTATAGAGGGACACAACAGGTAGAAGAGGACGTATTGATTTTTCCTCCAGGTGCATTTGGTGGAGCTTACCCTGATGGATTTATTGGTAACCCCGAGTTTAAAGAGGAGAACGCTCGGTTTGATTTTAGTAGCGTTTATCGAGGTTTTAATAAACACCTAACAAGGCTAGGAACCGGTGCGTATTGGGGGGATGTATTTGAAGTAACCGAATCTAAAAACTTTAACCCTGATTTCACTCCGAAGGCTGGAGTAGAAGATGTAAGTGGTACCGACGAAGTGTGGATGCTTGAAGAAGACAGAACAACCTATTATTTTTTTGCACAAGACGAATGGCAGCTTGCAGACAATTGGCAGCTCACTTCGGGGGTACGGTATGATCACTACTCTGATTTTGGAGGGACGACTAACCCAAGGCTTGCATTGATATGGGCAACAACAAATAGCATTACAACTAAGCTGCTTTATGGTCGGGCTTTTAGAGCACCAGCGATCAATGACCTATATGTCACTAGCAACCCTATCGCATTGGGTAATACTGAACTTGATCCTGAAACAATTGATACTTATGAGTTTGCCTTTTCACAAACTATATCTGCTGATCTCTTATATACTGCTAATGTATTTTACTACCAAATAGAAGACCTGATTACGCTAACTGATACTGGTTTGGGAACAAAGCAATTTCAAAATGTCGGAGAGCGAGCCGGGTATGGCACAGAATTAGAGATTGACTATAATCCTATAAATACACTTCGTTTATTGGCTAATTATGCCTATCAAAAATCTGAGGATGATAAGACTAATGAAGATGTAGGTGAGGCTCCAAACCATCAAGTTTATGGGCGCAGCGAATGGGAATTTATTACTAACTGGCATTTGGATACACAAGTAAATTGGGTTGGTGAGCAAAAGAGAGTGTCAGGTGATGTGCGTTCACCTGTGGATGATTACACAACCGTTGATATAACATTAAGAAAAGCGGCAGTTTGGAACACTTTAGAGCTTAAGGTCTCTGTAAAAAATATGTTTGATGAAGGTGTTTATGAAGCAAGCCCTGGTCCTGTGGCAGCGGTGCCTGGTGATTTTCCAATGGCTGGGCGTAGTGCTTATGGAGAAGTATCCTATGCTTTTTAATGTATTCTAAAGCGCTGCCCAAGCGTGATGAAGTAAAGATTATCATCAAATTGCATATCACCTGCCACCGAGCCAAAATCTAGGTTATATTTGATATGCCTTACGCCCGCGCCAAAGCTGAAGCCTGTTTTGGTGAAGTACTCAACCCCCGCTCGACCGTAGTAGCCAATGTCTACATCGTTTTCGCTCTTGTTGAGATTAACATGTATGTTTGTGCTATTTGCAATGGGCTGAATTGAAGCATCATCTTCACTATCTTTATTACTCGCATGGCCATAGGCTAAAACAGGGCCCGCACCTACATACATTCTAAAGCGACTGGTGGGGGCTAGGGCTGCAAAAACGCCCCCGTGCACCTCTAGCAGAAAAAGTTCATTTTTCAGGGCTATCACTGCTCCGTTGCTGGTGGAGGCAAAGGCGAACGAGTCATTTTTCCAACCTACATAGGCCCCTGTTTCAAAACCGAATTCATACCATTGGTGTGTAACGGGTATTTGTGCCTGAATGCCGCCAAAAGGAAGGGAGGGGAAATCACTATAGGCTGTTTCACCTGAGTCAGGATCGGTTATAACTGACTGATTGTCTGTTTCAAGTTTACCAAGCATTACCTGAAGGTATATCCAGTCATCCGTGGTTGGTTTTTCTGCACTGTTTATTTCCTGGTATTGTATTCTGTCGTTGGCCAATGATTGAGCACTACTAAAGGATAGCAATATAGAAAGTAATAACGCTAGGAGTGAGAAGTGTCTTAGATTCATCTAGGGAATATTCCTTACTGTTTTGTATGAACTCTACGGCTTAGAGCTAATTCGTTCAAGTCGTAATCTGTGTCGGTTATCAAAAAGACGCTTACTCCCCATGTGTAATGAGGCATATACGCCAAACCCTGAGCCAGCAGTAATTAAAAACAAGATTAAAATTTGATACTTAACCGCATCTACAGGCGGGCTTCCTGCGAGAATTTGCCCGGTCATCATACCTGGCAGAGCTACAATGCCCGCTGATGCCATGCCGTTAATAGACGGTATCATCCCTGCGCGCATGGCTTCTTTCTTTATATCATAAAGCGCTTCTGCGCTTGTTTCGCCTAACATGAGTCGTTGCTCTATCACTTGTTGTTGTTGCCATGTGCTGCTGGTGAGTCTATCCATAGAAATGGCAATGCCATTCATGGTGTTGCCTAGCAACATACCTAATAATGGAATTGAGTATTGGGGTGAGTACCATACTTCAGGCTGTATGATGAGGGTTAGCGCCCCAATGGTGAGCACAAAAGACGATAAAAACATTGATAAGGTGCTGGAGAGATAACCAAAACTGCCGGTAAAAGGACGTTGCTGTCGGCTTATTACCTCTCTGCCTGCGGCCAGTAACATAATGCCTGACACAACAATTAACCAGAGTGGGTTAATATCACCAAACAGCCAGCGTAAAATAAAACCAATAAGAAAAAGCTGAATACTGGCTCGCAAGGCCGCCACTAATAGTGATTTATGAAGTCCTAAACGTTGTTTGATGCTTATGACCGCGAGTATGAGTATCAGGGCTGATGTAGTGAGTAAGTCCCAGGGTGTAAGCGTTATAAGACTCATTGTGGTGCATTCTCCAGCAAACCATTACTCATGGTTAATTGCTTAGAGGCGATTCTGTTTAGTTGTTCCGGATCATGGCTTACCCAAAGGGCTGATGCTTTGTTTTCTTTAAGATAGTGTTGTATGAATGCTTCTACTTGCAGGGTGCTTTCTTTATCCAGGCTGGCGGTGGGTTCATCAAGTAAAAGTACGGTGGGTTTGCACTCTAGTGATCTTAACAGGGCGAGTCTTTGTTTTTGGCCGGTAGATAATTGATTAACCGCTTGCTGAGTTATGTCTGTATTTAGAGATAAAAACGTAAGCAGGGCTCTCTTGATTGGTTTTTTAAAGTGCTCACCTACCGTATTAAACCACCATAAGCTTTCTGCTGGGATGAGTTGAACTCTTTTTCTCCATTCAGGTGCTTCTACATGGTTGCTTGTTTGACCATGAAGGCTGACCTCGCCCTTGCTTTCTAAGAGGTCTGATATGGCCTTTAGTAAAATAGATTTTCCACAACCTGAAGAGCCGCTTAGCCCAATGCATTCACCTTCATGCAGGGCTATGTTTATTGGCCCTACATGAAGTATAGAGAGATCTTTAGTGGCTAATGTAATTGCTGGTGTCATCATTTTTGTCAACTATTGGTTTTCATAGCCTTCAATGGCTTTATCCAGCACGACCATCTCTACGCCTGCGAGTTTAAACATATCTCTTGTTTCTTGTGCCGCATGATACATAGACTTCGCAACCACTTTTTTGATGCCACAGCTTATTATAAGCATGGCGCAAACACGGCAGGGTTCCATCTTGCAGTAAAGGGTGCTGCCCTCAAGTGAGGTGCCGTGTTTGGCTGCCTGGCATATTGCATTTTGTTCTGCATGTATTGTTCTCATGCAATGTTGGCGGGTGGTTCCATCTTCATCAGTAACCTGTTTCATGAGATGGCCTGCTTCATCACAGTGTGGCAGCCCCGAGGGTGAGCCAACGTATCCTGTCGATATTATTTGTCTGTTTTTTACAATAATACAACCAGATCTGCCCCGGTCACAGGTTGCTCTAGTCGCCACTGTATCCATCATATCGATAAAATATTCGTCCCAGCCTGGTCTCATTATCGTGTATCCTATATAAATCGTACGGAAGTGTTAAATTAGTATGAAAAAAAGTATAACAGCAAATGGTTAAAACTGTGGTATTGAAGAGTGGCAGCTTAGAATGCTTTTGAACGATAGTCATCAGGAACAAGAGGGCGTTATTAAATACCTTCTGGAATTTGACCGACGAGTCATTTCTGATGATGTTTCAATTGATTCTTTAGATCAATGGCGACATGTTCTTTTTAACTTAGCCTTAATTGGTCAAGACCCTGTCCGTTATGGTGGGCTTGGTTTTGGAAATATATCCTGTCGCATACAAGGGCAGGGTAATGCTTTTTTAATTAGTGGTAGTCAGACCGGGCACTTGCCTTATTTAAAGCGTGAGCACTATGCGGTGGTTACTGAGTGTGACCCTGAAAAAAATCATCTTAAGGCATATGGCCAAACGGTTCCTTCATCGGAATCATTAACCCATGGTGTGCTTTATGCTGTTCACAAAA
>JQIA01000278.1_pt1 | contig 24917 bp, 21 predicted proteins | sample 811431 | NCBI WGS metagenome assembly JQIA01 (sample SAMN02998118, study PRJNA258478) | marine sediment metagenome | biome: marine; feature: seafloor; material: sediment; isolation source: oil-polluted sediment collected from 3 locations (0.5 km, 0.7 km and 0.9 km)... | place: USA: Gulf of Mexico ...
AAAGCGCATGAAATGGGCGTTATTTGACATTATATATATTGTCCTATATATATGAAGTTGAAATCAGGCAGCATGAAGCCCCTTTGTAACCGGTCGGCCTTTTTGAGTTGGGTTTTTCTTAACACTAAAAACCTCACCAACAGGAAGATCTATGCATTTAGCTATATGCGTTCTGATTTCATGAGAAACTGAGTCACCACTAATAACAAGCTGAATTGCCGTAGTCGATTTTTCAAGGTCTCTGGCAATCCCGGCTATGGTGATCTTTTTCTCTTTTAATGCGGCCTTTATTTTATCAGGCTTCATTTTAGTGTTTGTTTCCATTCGCGCTCCTTTTTTGGTGTCGTGGTTGGTAAAGAAATAAGTTTTTTAAATAAGTTTTTATTAGTTAATCAATTATTACGAAATAAATGTCATACTGTCAAGGCGAATATGACATTTATTTCATAAAAATAATCAAAAATGTCGTAGGGGCATATGAAAACAATTGAAGAAAGAATAAAAGAAGCTCGTCGCTACGCTGGTCTTTCACAAACAGAGCTGGCAAACAAGCTGAATATTACACTTCGTACTATTCAACGATATGAAAAAGATGCTTCTAAAATAACAGTGGGGAATGCGACAAATATTTCACATATATGTCAGGTGAATGAAATATGGCTACTTACTGGTTTTGGTGAAAGAGACATGCAAATAAACGAGGTTGAGGATCAAGTTTCAACATTCTTACCTCAAGATAGCAATCTTATTGAATTTGAACACATGGAATTAGTAAAAAAATTCAAAGATAAAGAAAGAGGAAAACTATATAATGAGCAGCTCATAGAGCTTGAAGACTTAGACAATGAATCATTTCTTGATGTAGGTACATATATAAATGCAACTTTAAATTCTGTTAAAAGATTTATTAAAAAAGCATCAAAACAATCAGGTCGGGGGGCGGGAAAAGTGGAAAGGGGGAAGAAAGGGGCTTAATTCATGTAGAACAAAGCCGACTAATAATTTTCTATAATAAATTAAAGCTAAAAACGAAGCAGGTACAGAAACAAGATGTAGGAAGCAAATGCAATATATATAGGGTTAACAAAGATTTTAGAATTACTGAGACACTCCACACTCCGCACTATCCTGAACTCAATCTCAAACAGCTAATCTCACTCCATATAGACGATATTGTTTTCAACAAAGCAATGGCAGTAGATTGCAAAAACCTAATGTACAAGACACTCAAGACCGGTATCATAACAGAGTGCTCTGCATTTTTGCGACTTCCCGACAACCCTGATGAAATGATCATGCGGCATTTTCGGTTTCAACGACACATGGGCGACATTGCTGTCTTCTCATATCCTGAAGGAACAAGGACCACAGAATACATCCAGCCGGTTTTCAATATCTTTCAGCTTGATCACTACTGCATCATTAGAGGTATAGGTAATTCTACAAAAGAGATGAATGACCTGATCGGCCTTCCGGTAATAGTCCTTTTCCCAAACGAAAACGAAGGTTCTTGCACAGAAAGAATCATCTACGACACCATTGCCACCAGAAAAGAACACACCTGGTTCAGTCAGATCCAGCTCCCCAACTATCCCCCCACATCAGCCTGCCTAAAATCCACCCTCGACCCCAACTCCCGCATAATCCTCACCACCCGTCATATCCCGTAATCACTTGACATCCCGCCACATCTTAACTATAAAATCGTCAATACGGAACATAATGCTATGACATCAAAGACAAACACTACCACCCAGGCAACATGCAGCCACTGCACCTGCAATGATCTTACTGTCCTCTTTCAAACGTCCATTGATCCGTTTTCATGCATATGTCAAAGCTGTATCATCAAATTCAGCTGGCGATTAATCGAAAGTGAACCACATTTACACGATATGGGCTGTCTGGAAATACTATCAAACCTGAATCACTCAAACGCCCCCATGTCCTTTTACGAGACTTTAGATGAAATAAAATGCCTGTCACCAACTATATTTGAAAAAGTTTGCAACCTTATTAACTATATAGACAAGAAGTTTTCAGAAGAACCTGATATTGAACCACCACAATACCAGGCAAACCTGTTAAAGTTCAAACCCAACAATAAGCAAAACATGTCAACTACACCAGAACCACCCGACATCATCGCCTGATTCATTTCTATTGCTTTTTTAACCCCTGTTTAATAAGTTATTTTTTAGATTTACTATTTCATGCAATAGTAATAGCTCTATCTGCTAAAACCAAGTGGAGGCAACCATGTCTATCAAGTCAAAGATCAATTCAATTCAGAAGTACAACAACGTTGTCATAATCTTCTTAATAGTTATCGGTGGTTTGTCCTGGGCTTTATATGTCGACACTAAAGACTCTGTTAAAGAGTTCAAAACACAATTAGCTGAAAAAGCAGAAAATAAGCAATTCAACAAAGAAAAGTTAGCGTTTGAACAAAGCATTGCTGTGTATTACGATCAATTGCTGCAAAAAAACCATGAAAAGCTCTATGATGACGCTGTCCTAATAGTCGGTAGCTTTGAAAAGTATGAACAGCTCGATTATAAAGATATCCGTAGTCTTCAGAAGGCTCTAAAACTCAAATCAAATCTCAAGAAAGTAAAAAAGCTACCGTCCTCTAATATCACAGGCAACCTGACTTTGTATAAAGAGCTGCATAAACTCGAACCGAAAGAGCAGTATTATAAAGATAAAATCGCATATTATCAGGCAAAACATGATAAATTCCAAAGAGAAAAAGAACTCCAGAAACAGAGTGAAATTGTATTAAACAAACGAAGAAACAATATCAAGCGTCAGTTTAGCGGTTGGGACGGTACGCATTATAGCACTGAAAGAATGTTAAAAAATGATATGCATGATCCCGACAGCTACGAACACGTTGAAACCACTTGGTGGGAAAAATCTGACCACCTGATCGTACGAACCACCTACCGCGGTAAAAACGCCTTCGGCGCAAAAGTAAAAAGCTCCATAACAGTAAAGGTCAGCATCGGCGGCAAAATCCTTAAAATCATAAACCAATCATAAACAAGAAATAATTTATCGTAAATATCTAATATCGGGGAGAGGATAAATGAAAAAAGTTAATTGGGTTACTACAATAGGTAGTGAGTTAAAGCAAAATGGAAATGTAATTGAATTCAGACCAAAACCTTCAAAACCCCCAGAAATGAACGGACTCGTCTCCACACCACCGACACCTACTGGTATGGGGCAAATTATGTCTAATATATATTTCGTAGAGGGAATACTTAGTTTCAAAATTAAACTTCATGGTAAACTCTCAAACTGCCAGCTTCTACTATCAAAAGCACAAAATCAAACATATATATGTATTAATGAGGCTCCATACGCTTATTCAATAAAATCTTGGGATCCGTTAAAACAACAACAAGCCATTCTTGTTGCTGGAGTTGGGAATAATGACTCTTTTCAACCCAATGATTGGATTAATATTGAAATTGAGGTTATAGGTTCAATTATTATATACAGAATTAATGAGGTTGAAGTGATACGGACTGCGCTAAACCTGTATAGATCCCAAATCGCATTTTGGTGTGTTGGCAGTGACCCCGTCGATATTAAAGAAATAAATGTTGAAATCAAAAAGCCTAAAGTCTTTGTCGTTATGGAATTCAAAGAAGAATTTAATGAAATATACACAGATGTTATTGTGCCAGTTTGCGAAGATTTTGAATTAGAGGTTATCAGGGCAGATGATATATATAATAATGGTCAAATTCTCCAGGATATTATTAATTCTATCATTGGATCAGCATTAATTATTGCTGATATTACACCAGATAACCCTAATGTTTATTACGAAGTTGGTTATTCACATGCCGCTGGTAAAAATGTTATATTGCTTTGTAATAGTAAACGAGAGAAATTACCCTTTGATATCTCAGGGCTAAGAACAATATTTTATCAAAATAGCATCGCCGGAAAAACTAAAGTTGAAACACAACTTCGAAAACACTTAGAAAACTTACTACCTTATAGAACAGTTTAATAATGAAGGTAAAAAAGACAAGCCTTGAAAATATCATTATTTGGATTATTAATATGGAAACAATAGATGAAAAAAAAATCAGAAACTGAAGATAATAAAAGCGTTGTCTCTTCTACAATCCCTGATGACGGCAGCAACTATAATAAATATATAATATCAGCCATGATAGTTGCTGCTTTCGTTGTCGGATTTTATTTTATCAACTTTTCAGGCTCAGACTTATCAAGAATACCAAGTGACTGGGGCGTCCTGGGTGACTATATAGGTGGTATATTAAATCCAGCACTCGCTTTCATTACAATTGTTCTTTTGGTTCATACTATCAAACAGCAACACATTGCAATTCGCCAAACCGCAATAGCCCTGGAACAAAACAAGCAAGAACTCGAATTCTCAAGAGCGGCAATTGAGACTTCAAGAAATGAGGTTATAGAAACTCGCAAGGTAACTGAGGCCCAGGAAAAAGCGCTTCAGCAACAAAATTTAACAAATAACTTTTATTCAATTTTCTCGGTACTAAAAGAAAGAGTTAATAGTTTTAAATATAGTACAGTCATGGCAGGAGAGTCCAGTTTCGGGAAATTTGCGTCTGAAATTTCTGTAACCATTCAGAAAAGGGCACCTATAACTTCAGCCTTAACAAAGGAACAACTTTTTCAAATATGCAATGAATATAGAACTAAGGATAGGCTTGAAGTAATTGAAAATATTTTAGTCCCTGTCTTAATCTTATTAAAGAATACTTCTCTTACAGATGATCAAAAGCGTTATTGGATTAGTGTGGTTCGATGTGTAATGACTGATAAAATTTTATTATTATTATGCATAAACGGTATGATAACTTCATATTTTAGACTTTTCAAACTTTATGAAGAACTTAGTTTTTTTGACTCTGTTAGGTTTGAGGAGGAACCCTACGATTCTATTATGATTAGAATACAAAAAATGGGGGTTTACGATGAATCTGCATTCGATACCTATTACACTGACAGTTCCGACTAAACTATTTTAACAAGATCACAACCAATAGATATCAGGTCGGAGAAATAATCATTTTAAGGGCATCCTCAAATATTCAGCACTCAAAAACACAAGAATCATCTCAGTTCCGACTTAGCAAAATTTAGTCGGAACTGGATCCCACAGGATCCAAAACAAAAAAACCACAAATGACAATAGTCAACAAGTGGATCCTAACCAAAACAAGTTTCTTATATTCAGTGGAAAATTCCTATGATCCCAGAAAAGTTTCTCAGATAGGTTCTAATATCTTTTAAAACAAAAAAAGCTCTTCATAATCAATGAAGAGCCCAAAATAGTCTCATTCTTAGCTCATAAAAGTATCACATCATTCCCACTTATCAATGTTTCTCATATTCATAGCCCCCTGACATTGCACCTAATTTCAGAAATGTGTTTCATTCTTTTTGCCAAATTCCTTGCTTATATTCTCGTTAACTTAACCAAAACGGTTGAAATTCCTTCATCACATCATAGGGAAGACTCTGCTTTGAGAAGAGAGGGAGGCTTTAGGATATGTATCATCGACGCAAATTTGAAGTAAGAGGGTTGCATTCGGCGGGCACAGCCCGCCCTACAAAATGATGATGCATAAATTATGAATTCAGGATGTTCAACAACATTCCCACGCAGGAGCGTGGGAACGATTCCCGGTAGACTTTTATGAATCAGGGCCTTCTGCAGCTCATCCCGCCCTGCCAAATGGCAGAGCAGGTTTTGGGGGAGGTTTAGCCTACTTCCTGATACTCTGCGTCTACAACATCATCTGCCTGTTGTGGCGCTTCATTTTCCGGTCCGGGGTTACCCGCCTGCTGTCCTGCCGCCTCGCTCAATGCGCGGGCAGCATGAGATAATTCTTCAGTCAGTCTTTTAATTTCTTCAGTCTCTGTTGTGGCACTTGCTTTTTTCAGTCGATCGATTGTTGATTCGACATCTTTTATGGCATCTGCACCGAGCTGGCCGGCGGATTCTTTAATGGCTTTTTCAGTTGAATAGACCAGTGAATCCGCTTGATTTCTGGCGTCAGAGAGTTCTTTTTTAAGCTTGTCCTCATCTGCATGAAGGGCTGCCTCTTTCACCAGTGTTTCGATCTCTTCGTTTGAAAGCCCGGACGATGAGGTAATCCTTATGGACTGCTCCTTGCCGGTTGCCTGATCTTTTGCTGAGACGCTGACAATGCCGTTGGCGTCAATATCAAAGGCAACTTCAATCTGCGGCAGCCCGCGAGGTGCCGGCGAGATTCCGGACAATTCGAACTTACCAAGCGATTTATTATCTGCCGCCATCTCACGTTCACCCTGAAGCACGTGAACGGTTACACCCGACTGATTGTCTTCAGCGGTTGAAAAAACCTGACTCTTTTTTGCAGGAATGGTTGTGTTTTTTTCTATAAGAACGGTTCTGACTCCGCCAAGGGTTTCAATACCTAGGGTGAGGGGTGCCACATCCAGAAGGAGCACATCATGAACATCACCGCCCATTACGCCGCCCTGAATTGCGGCACCGGAGGCAACAACTTCATCCGGATTTACACCTTGATTCGGTTCTTTGCCAAATATCTTTTTGACACGTTCATAGACAGCAGGCATTCTTGTCATGCCACCGACAAGAATCACTTCACCAATATCACTTTTTGAAATGCCGGCGTCTTTTAAGGCAGTTTCACAGGGTCCGATCAGTCTGTCCAGCAGACTTTCCGAAAGTGCTTCCAAAGCGGCTCGTGTGAGCTTTAAATTGAGATGCTTTGGCCCGGATGCATCTGCAGTAATAAAAGGCAGGTTTATATCTGTCTCAACGGCGCTTGAAAGTTCAATTTTTGCCTTTTCAGCGGCTTCTTTCAATCGCTGCAGTGCCATATTATCATTTCTTAAATCGACACCCTGATCTTTTTTAAATTCATCTGCTATAAACTCTATAATCTTTAGATCAAAGTCCTCACCACCAAGATGGGTATCACCATTGGTTGATTTTACTTCAAAAACGCCGTCGCCGATTTCAAGAATAGAGACATCAAAGGTTCCACCTCCGAGGTCAAAAACCGCAATCTTCTCTTCTTTCTTTTTATCAAGGCCATAGGCAAGTGCTGCAGCTGTCGGCTCATTAATTATTCGGAGAACGTTAAGGCCGGCTATTTTACCTGCATCTTTTGTCGCCTGTCTCTGACTGTCATTAAAATATGCAGGCACGGTTATGACTGCATCCCGGACTGTTTCGCCAAGATAGTCTTCTGTGGCCGATTTAATCTCTGAAAGAATAAACGACGATATTTCTGCCGGGCTGTGTCTCTTTCCACGAAGCTCGATGGCGGCGTCGCCATTGTCGGCCTTGACAATTTTATAGGGGAGAATATTACTATCATCGGATACCTGTTTCGAGTCAAACCGTCTGCCAATAAGCCTCTTTACACCAAAGACCGTATTTTCCGGATTGGTAACGGCCTGCCGTTTTGCAAGCTGACCGACAAGTCTTTCATCATTTTTGGTAAAGGCAACAACCGACGGTGTTGTTCGCCCCCCTTCCTTGTTCGTGATAATGTGCGGGTCACCCCCCTCAATAACAGATACACAAGAATTTGTTGTTCCCAGATCAATTCCAATTATTTTAGACATTGTTTGTCCTCCTTGTATTAAATTAAAAAATAATTTTTCATATTGTTCGTCTCAATCATGATTGCGCGCTTTGTTATAGTTATAAGATTGTCATAATTTTTCATATGTCAATATCATAACATTACTTTTTATGTTTTTTATTAAACAGTAATGCTATTTCGTCTCATGAAATCCGGGGAATTTAATTTTTTTTTAATATTAATGACATGCAGGAAAAAATCAGAACTATTATGCAAAGCAGGCGGTAGGAGATCCGTGAAAAAAGGAGCCACGATTAAAAAAGCAACGTGGCAGGACTGCAGCGCCACCTCGCATATAAAGTTTCTCAGACGATACAGGCGTATGGTATGATAGAAGAAGGCGACAGCGTTCTGCCATGCCATTCCGGCGGCAAGGAGTCATTCACGTTGTTGAGCAGGATCTTTTGGGTACTGCAAATAGCATTGAGACATCACGACTGAGTGATTCACCCTTTTCGATTTTAAAGCGCTTAAAAAACTATTTCAAAACGGCTTCACGGTTAGTGATTAACCTTTGGTACTTCATTTTTAAATAAAAAACTGAGCATAGCGATACCTTTGCTAAAACCTAAACGCTGAATTTCTGCAGTCTAACTATCCAGAACAGCCCGCACTGTCTCTGCAAGCTCGCGCATGGTTACAGGCTTGGAAATATAACCATCCACCCCCATGTCTCTACAGTTTTGCGCTGAAATCTGCTCATTATAGCCTGAACAGATAATAACCCGAATAGCGGGCTTGATCGCTTTTAATTTTTTGGCCAGCTTTATACCGGTCAGCTTCGGCATTGTCATATCCGTTATAACAAGATCATAGTTTCCGGGATCTTTCTCGAAAATTTCCAGAGCTTCTGCAGGCTTCGTTGTTGAGACTGCATCGTACCCTAATTTTTGCAGAATCTCCTGCTCAATCTCGACAATATCAATCTCATCATCAACAATAAGAATTCGCTCTTCGCCCATTGGCAAAGGCTTTTTAACCACTTTTTCTTCAACCGTCTCTTCATGGGAAACAGGTAAAAATACACAAAACTCAGTCCCTTCACCAACCGTACTTTGCACAGAGACAGATCCGCCATGGCTTTTTATGATGCCATGTACAACCGCGAGCCCCATGCCCGTTCCCTTGCCTTTTTCCTTAGTCGTATAATAAGGCTCAAAAATTCGTGAGAGTTCTTCAAATTCTATCCCGCAACCTGTATCCGCAACCACCAGCTTAACAAAGGTCCCGGACGGTACATTCAGGGTTATGGCTTCATCACCACTGATATCGACTTTATCCAGAAGAATACTTAGCGTACCACCGGTTTCCAGCATCGCCTGATTTGCATTTGTACAGAGATTCATCATAATCTGGTGCAGACGGGTTGGGTCCCCCAGCACATTGCTTTTGGTCTTAATCTTTAAATCAATGCTAATCGTTGAAGGAATTGCAGGCCTTAAAAATTTCAATGCTTCTTTTAATACAATATCGATTCTTACTGCTGAGACAACCTGCTTATCACTCCTGCTGAATGCAAGAATCTGTGCAACAAGCTCCCTTGCCCGTTCTCCAGATCTGGAGATTGCTTCAAGCTTGTTCCTTAAAGGATCCTCAGGGTCCATCCCGATAAGGCTTAGCTCTGAATAGCCAAGAATTGCAGATAATATATTATTGAAATCATGAGCAATACCACCTGCCAGCGTTCCGATAGCCTCCATTTTCTGTGCCTGCCGGAGCTGCTCTTCAATTTCCAGATTATGGGTTATATCCCTGGAAATGACGATAACAGCCTCAGCATCCATGGGGACAATTGTCACCAGCGCAACCCGCCGACTGCCATCCGGTCTTATGTATTTAACCTGCCCGAGCTCTTCAACCGAATCGCCCTGAAGGATCCTGTTCAGGCGTTCATCAATATCAACCTGAGCAACCGCCCTTATTTCAAGATTTTTTAATTCTTCAAGCGAGCGTCCGGTGAGCTCAAAAGCTGCTTCATTTGCCGTTATGAAAAGCCCTGTCTTTTTTTGAATAATCATCACAGCATCATTTGTTTTTTCAAACAGCGTTCGATATTTCTGTTCACTCACCTGTAATGCTTCAAATGCATCTTCAAGCTCACTTGTTCGATCCTGAACCATAATCTCGAGATGCTCCTGATGCGCATGATTCTCACGCAGCAAGCGCGCCCGTTCCAGAACTTTCTCAACCGCATGTTCCAGAATCGACAAATCCTTAACCGGCTTAACCAGATAATCCCATGCCCCAAGCCTCAACGCCTCAACAGCATCGTCGATACGATTGGCACCCGAAATAACAATAATAGGCATATCCGGCAGAATATCACTGCATTTTTCCAGAATTTCAAACCCATCAAATTCCGGCATTCTCAAATCGGACAAGACAAGATCCGGCTTTTCTTTTTCAATCAATTCCATACCCACCCGGCCATTTTCCGCCGTTACTACCAGAAACTCCCTGTCCTCAAGATAATAGGAAAAACTCTCTCTGATAGATGATTCATCATCAATGACCAGGATTTTCACCGGTATGTCACTACCTGTCATTCTATAGTCCTCCAAAAATTACCTGAATCATATGAGACAGGCCCTGCTGCAGAATAGCCCCGATTAAAGCGGAAGCTTTATAATAAACCCTGTACCTGAACCGGGTGTCGATTTCACACTGAGTTCACCGTCATGATTTTCTGTAATAATAAAATAAGCCACTGAAAGTCCTAACCCTGTTCCAATACCCACAGGTTTGGTGGTATAAAAGGGCTCAAACACCCTTTTTTGAATCTCTTCCGACATGCCGGGACCATTATCTTCAACCTCAGCACACGCCATATTCCGATCTTTGTCAAGATATGTCCGAACAGTAAAGGCAGGTGTATTTGTCTCAGAGTCCTGCATTGCCTGGGCTCCGTTTCTGAATATATTCAATAGTACCTGCTGAATCTTAGCCACTTCACAGGGTACCAAAGGTAGATCCGGTTCAAAATCTCTTATGATTTTAATCTGTTTAAAATCATGATGTTTCTTCAGATCATAGTCTGTAGCAGCAAGCTCCAAAGTCTTATCCATAAGGTCAGAAAAACTCTGCATGGAAACACCGGAGTCACTTTTACGCGCAAAACTCAGCATATTATTAACGATTTCTGCAATTCGCTGGCCCGAGTCATTAATTGTCTCCAGCATTCGCGGGATACCCCGATCCTCCATAAAAACGCTCAGTCCAGCAAGTGAGATGCCAGCCTTTTCAGCTGCACTTATATTGGCTGATATACCCGCATCGCCCCCCAGTCGCTGCCTCATAACATGCGCGGTCTGAATCATACCGGCCAACGGGTTGTTTATCTCGTGCGCCATTCCGGCTGCAAGCCCGCCAACTGAAAGCATTTTTTCGCTCTGAATAACCATTTCTTCCATTCGAACTCTATCTGAGACATCATCAATCCGAATTACTGCTCCTTCGACACCATTGGCTATCAATGGGTAAATTGTTACATCTTCATATAAAATACCTTTGTCCGGCATCTGTTTTTTTTTCTTCTCATAACGTGTTTCCCGCGAACGAATACTCTCAGTAATTTCGCCCATTTCAACCTGTATGTGGGGGAATACATCCACAAGCTGCTGTCCGTGTGCAACGCCGGCTTTAACACCGGTTAACGCCTCTGCCCTCTTATTCCACTGGGTCACATTTCCTGTGGCATCGACACCAACGAGGACTGATGGCATGGAATCGATAATATTGCTGAGGTAATTTCTTAAATGTCGAAGCTCCTGCTCAGCTTTTTTCCGTTCACCAATCTCTCTGTTTTGTCCGTCAATTTTTTGTTTAATCGTATCACGCATTGTCGAAAAATCTGCTAAAAGGTCTCCAAGCTCATCATTTCTTCTAGCCTCAATAGGCTCATCAATATTTCCTTTTGTGATCGCTCTGACAGTCGTTGTGAGTGTTCGTATCGGTTTTAAAATGACAATAAATATACTCAATGCAAGGACTGAACTGAATGTCAGAATAAGTAAAACCATACGTTTAACCAGAGTAACAGCGGCAGTGACTATTTCTTCTTTTACAAACCTGTCGGTCAGTTGAACAGTTACCCTGGCAATTACTTTACGATTAAACAGGATTTCGGAAACCTTTTGAAGCCTCGATTCTTTAACCGGCACTGTAGCCTCGGTAATTTCCCAGTCAACCCCTCGTATTTTCCCCACCAGAAGACTACCGGTGATAGCATCATCAATTCGAATCAAAAAAATGTTTCGATTCTGCATTTCAGCAAAAATCGGCTCAGCCATTCTCTGATAGTCAAGATCCCACACCGGGCTCTGCAGCGTATGAGCCAGCCTCTCAGTTATTACAACCAGGGCATCATGCAGATCTCTGGTTCTTGACCTGCTTTTATCAATATAGTCAATCGCGCCGAAAATTGAAAAAAACACTGTCACAACTATGATCATCAACAGATTTATTCTAACATTTAATGATTTTTTCATAATAATCACCGGTGTTTTATCAAAGTCCTTTTTTTCATCGCTACTTCTTCGGCGTTAAAATGCCAGCGGTAGTACTTTCGCGGAGGTAGTCACGGACATATTTTTGACTCAATTTTTCCGGATCCCCTTTTTTTCGAAATCGCTGAATTATCAAATCCATCTCTTTAAGACGTCCTGTAAATGCTGACTTTTTAGAAATCGCCATATAAAGATTTTCCACAGCAATCGGCGTCTTATCATACGTGACCACCCTATCTGCAACGCCCATCTTTGATGAACTTGTCAGTATCGGATAATATCCCCACAAAAGATAATCAGCACGACCGGTAATCAGATTCTTAAACAAGGCCTCTGCTGTGTAGACCCTCTTAATATTAAGTGAGGATTGAATAAAATCATCCAGTGCCTGACCAAAACTCTCCCCATGAATCGTAACCCCGGCCTTTCCAATAAGATCTTCCTTTTTCCTGAAAACAAATTCACGTCCTCTCATTACCGCAATATAGGAGTGTTCACTCATGTATGGGACTGTATAATCAAGATATTTTTTTCGTTCATTATTTGCATAAATACCAACAATCAAATCAATCACACCGTCTCTTGCCCGCTCCTGTACCCTTTTCCAGGGGCCTGAATAACGGACTTCACACGGAATTTTAAGCTCCCGACACATAGCCACAGCCAGCTCAACCCCCGTACCTTTAATTGTTTTACCGTCCTGCCACATTATCGGAGGATATCCCGGATGACCTGAAATAATCATTATTCGCTTTTTATCCGTTGAAACTTCGGAGGTGTCACATTCAACGAGATCCGGCGCAAAATAAAAACACATCATGACAGCCAGCATCATGGTCATTTTTCTTTTGTAAGCTATGAATGCATGCATTGATGGCCTCCAAATAATAATTAAAACGACTTTAAGCCGATACAAGTATCAGGTTCTGGCAGGCAACTTGACTGTAAACTTGGTCGATAAGCCGGGATGTGACTCAACGTACATTTCACCACCATGGTTCTCCGTTACAATAAAATATGAGACAGAAAGTCCCAGTCCGGTACCGACACCAGCTGGCTTTGTCGTAAAAAAGGGTTCAAAAATCCGTTTTCTGATGGCCACTTCCATCCCCGGCCCGTTATCCTCAACCTCTATTCGAACCATATTCTCATCTGCGTCATGTTGAATTCGGATGATAAAAGCGGGTTTTCTATCTAAGTTACTATCATCCTGCATAGCCTGAGCACCATTTCTGAGAATATTCAGGAGCACCTGTTGAATTTTTGCCCCTTCGCATGGAATTGTTGGCACGCCTTCTTCGTATTCTTTCTTAATCGCTATCTGTTTAAAGTCGTAGTGTTTTTTGAGATCATAATCTGTTGCAGCCAGCTCCAGCGTTCTATCCATAAGCTCCGTCAGGTCCTGTGACGATATCTGAGCATCGCTTTTCCGTGCAAAACTAAGCATGTTGTTGACAATATCCGCGACCCGACGTCCGGAGTCGTTAATTGTCTCAAGCATCCTCAAAATCCCTCTGGCCTGCATAAAAGCAGTTATGGCTGCCATTGATGTTCCTGCCTCCTCAGCCGCATTCAGATTTGCCGGTAAACCCGGTTCATTCCCAAGCCTGTTCGCCATAACATTTGCAGTCTGCATCATCCCAGCCAGAGGATTGTTTATCTCATGCGCCATACCGGCCGCAAGGCCGCCTACTGAAAGCATCTTCTCACTCTGGATCATCATCTCTTCCATGCGGACTTTTTCAGAGACATCATCGATACGAATCACAGCACCTTCTACGCCATTGGCAATCAGTGGATAAATTGTCACATCCTGATAGAAAGTTCCTTTTAAGACTGACTCTGTTTTCTTCTGTTCATGCCGGGACTCACGTGTTCTGATACTTTCAACGATTTTACCCATGTCCGGTGCCATTTGCGGAAATACGTGTGCAAGGCTTTTACCCTGGGCCGATGTCGCGACAATACCGGTTGTCTCTTCAGCCATTTTATTCCACTGAGTAACACAGCCGGAAGCGTCCACCCCAACCAGGACAGACGGCATTGAATCGATTATATTCGTCAGATAGTTTTGAAGATTACGAAGTTCATCCTCCGCCTGTTTTCGTTCAAGCACCTCACGGCTTAATTCGCCAAACGTCTTTTTTATACTATCCCGCATGATAAAAAAAGTCTTGGCTAGCCTGCCGATTTCATTATTACCATAGCTCACAACGTCCTGATCAAGATCACCATCAGCAATCAGAGATGAAATCTTTGTCAACTGTTGAAGCGGGAATATAAAACGAAATCGTAATAATGCAAATAACGGGAAGACCAATAACAGTTCGAGTGCAACGATCTGCATAACGATTGTTTTCATGGTTGAAACAAGTGCCCGCTCGAGATAGCTCCTTGTAACACCCACTGTCAAAAACCCGATAATCTGTTCTTTAAACATAATTTCTTCCCGACGCCACAGGCTCTCCGGAAGCTTTACTATGCTGTCAACTTTTCCAATACGGTTCTCTTTATTCTTAACAAGTGTAACAAGATTAGACTGCTCATTTTCATAAATACTGATACAGACAACTTCCTGCTTATCCATAATGGCTCTGCATATCATTTCAAGCGTAAGCATATCGTAATTGAATATTGGCTGGACAAGGCTTGCAGCAAGCGTCTGAGACGTAATCTCAAGATTATTAAGCAACTGTGACTCCATTTCAACTGCCTGCTGATTATAACGGTACCAGCCGAAAAATGTCAGAACAACGGCTGATGAGAATGCAACCAGAAGTGACAACTGAAGGGAAAGGCTCCTGTTAAAAAACTTGATGGAAAATCGCTTCATTTGTATTAAACGCTCCCATTACCCAGCTGATTTGATATATAGTGTTCGTTAAAAATACACGGCGTAACATATGTAAAAGCACTAAATTCCGTAATATTAGAATTTATTAAGCAGTTTTAACAATTCTCTTTCCAGCAAAGCCATCTGCGTCACCGGCTTTCTAAATAATTGTTCTGAAACATTCGGGTGTGAATTAAGATCTTCCGGGATATCGTACTCCGGCGAACCGGTACAGATAACAAAAATCAGCCCAGGTCTTTTTTTAAGTGCTTTCCTGATGAAAGTATTACCGTCCATGCCGCCCATCCGAATGTCTACGACTGCACACTGAGGAGATTCATCCTCGAGGATATCAAGCCCTTTTTCACCACTCTCCGCCTGTAGAGTCAACCAGAGCTTATCCTCAAAATAATCCGCAAAGCTCTGCCTGATATAAGCTTCATCATCTACAAAAAGGACTGTATTCACCGACGTTTTCATTTGCTAAACGCTCCCTGCAGATTTTAAATCAGCGACATAATTAATAGTTTTGGCTTCGTACCGGGAAATTTAAAATAAAAATGAAGCCATACAAGGTGTATTGTTCTATAAATAACAATATTGAGGGTCATCGTTTAAAACAGAAAATGACCCTAAGGATTCAAGGTCACTTATTTACAGGAATTCAATTATAATTCTTCGCAGTGACATTCGGCCCCCCTCTCCCCCTGCCTGGTCAAACAGTCTAATTTTCCGATTCAGATTAAAAGACGCTGGTATTATTGCAATATCACCTGTATATTCTATTCTTTCTATGCTGAAAAGTCAAATAAAACAGTTTGTAAGGCTTTTTTAAAAGCCCTGCTTTGTCACGACTGTTGTGCAATACAATATCTTTTTTTAATTCCCGCTTAAATAATTTTTTATTATTAACAACATTCATTTATATATTGCAGGCGTTATGGAAGAGCAGGCCATACATGCTTTTTTTCAAAAAAAGCACAAAAAGCTGGCATCAGATATCGCTTCTGCTATTCGTGAAATGAAAAAAGAAGGGCTGGTGGAAAAATACAAACGCGAATCCATGGCGAACCCGCCTCCATGAATAAGTGCGACACACACTACAGGCCCAATGCATCATAAATATATTGTTTAATAAGCCCCTCATTCCTTATCGCCTTTATTACTTTTGACATTTCGGGTTCTATCGATTTGTGTCTGTTATAAAGAAATGCGTGGACAGTAACCTTCTGCATATCCCCGGCCTTATATATTTTTGCCGTTTTAAATTCCGGTAATCGTAGAAGAGCACTGATTAGAAGTGCCGGTTCAATAAAAATATCTGTCCGATTAGCTACCAATTTTTTCAATCCCTGTATTCTATTTCCGACAACAGACAGATTTCTTTTTTTAACAATACCGGACAGCATCATTTCAGGTAGCAACGTACCTCGTATATATTCAACCCTCAAATCAGTATCCGACAGACTATCCCATCCCTCAAGACGCAGCCCCGATTTTACGGCAAAAGCTGCAAAAACGACTTCTGTAATATGCTCACGAACAATAATCATATTTGGGTGAACTTTGTGATAAACAGAAACCCTGCTCGCTTCACCATCAACCCTGCCAGTATCAGAATAGAAGCTTGAACGTTTACCGGGAAGATATTTTAACACAATCGGAATCCCAAGCCGGCTACTTATTTCAGCATACATTTTGTCATAAACCTTACTGACCGGAGACTCCCGTGTCTGGCTTACAGATAAAATAAGTTTTTCAGGGCGATCCATTTGCCCTGTGATCTCTGAGCATGCATCATAAATGCTAAAACTCTGTAAAAGACATACAAATATTAGAATTTTTGGGAGCCTTTTCATATATCCTCGTACCTGTCTATCATTCGGAAATTATTTATACTTTGAAATACGTACAAGATACGCCAGTGAGATCTTGTGATTTTTCTTATAGACTCTATTCTACCAGATACCCTAACCCGACTCAACCAAAAACGACCAAACCTCAGCTACACATATAAACGCAGGACTCTCACTTCCATATCGGTCGACTATGAGAAATAATCGGCCTGTATGCATACCACAGCCCCCCCCATGGTTATTTATAGTAATCATAGGTCATTTAATGCATCTTAAAAACTTTTATATTGACCATTACAACCAAAAAGGGGATATTAATATCATAAAGACAGACACCAAAGCTTACAGAAGATTCTTATTTGCCGTTTTAATTAGCCAGGGTTCATCGCCCCCCCTCTTTTAGACACCCGACTAATTAAAACGGCAATCATCCTTTCCTGCAATCATTTTCATTTTATAAATTCATATGTAGCGCTGGCGTTAAATCCCTTTCTTTAGTTCGCCATTAATACCAAAACATCTCCTTCCGACAGCCTGTTTTTTATTGTCATATTTAGTAGCATATGACAAATTAACTATTAATAATTATATAATATTGACAAGAACTAACCAATTGTCATAAAAGATTTATTTAGTTTTTATATAAAATAGATTTAAATACATTCGAATTCGGGACCACCGATATTATTATAGATGGAGACTGACAAATGAAAAAACTGCTATCAACCAAAGACGTTGCAGAATTTCTCGGAATAAACGAAAAAATGGTTTATTCCCTTGTCTCTGACAAAGGCCTGCCTGCTTCGAAAATAACCGGTAAATGGCTTTTTCCAAAACACCTTGTTGAGCAATGGGTTGAAAATAATACAGTCAACTTCCCTGACCCGGCAACCAAATTACCCCCTTATGAAGGCCTGCTTATTCTTGCCGGTAGCAATGACCTGCTTCTTGATAAAACAATTTCACTTTTTAACACCCTTTATCCTGACCAGGTTGCCGTTTTTGGAAACCTTGGCAGCATGGGGGGGCTACGGGCATTACGACAAGGGCTGTGTCATATGGCATCAAGCCATATTCTTCAGGAAAATGAAGATGAATACAATTTTGAGTTTGCAGGAAAAGAACTGGATCAAATGCCGGCTGTTGTGAATTTTTGTCAGCGTGAACAGGGACTCCTTGTAAAAAAAGGAAACCCCCTTAAAATCAATTCAGTAAGCGATCTTGCGAAACCAGGGATTCAGATAGTAAACCGCCCGCTTAGCACCGGAACCCGCCTCTTGTTTGACCATGAACTTAAAAAAGCCGAAATAAGCTGTGAGAAACTTGCAGGGTACTCCAACGAACTCGGCAAACACATGGACGTAGGCCTCGAAATCCTTGCCGGCAGAGCAGACGTTGGACCTGGAATAAAATCCGTTGCGTCTTTGCTGGGACTCGATTTTATTCCGCTTCGATACGAGCGTTTTGATATTTTAATCACCAAAGACAGGTTTTTTGATAAGGGCGTACAGTATTTTATTGGCCTCCTGCACGACAAAGCATTTAAACAGCTGGCTGAAAAAACGGACGGATATGACACAACAAACAGCGGTAAGATGATTTTCCCACAGGAGAACAATCACTCTGAAACTGAATAAAACTAAAATCAAAATTTTCACTCTATATATAATTTGCAACAGGAGACCACAATGAAACAATTCAGACTGACCCTTTCCACATTATTAGCATTCCTATTACTTACAACAGCTTCGTTTGCTGCTGACTCATTATTTATGGCGACAACCACAAGCACCGACAATACAGGTCTTCTCGACTACCTGTCACCTCACTTCACAAAAGATACCGGCATAACGATAAAGTGGACTGCAACCGGCACCGGTAAAGCGCTAAAATTAGGACAAAACTGCGATGCAGATGTTCTCCTTGTACATGCACCGTCAGCTGAAAAGAAATATATCGCTGATGGATTTGGCGCTTTCAGGCGTGAAATCATGTTTAATGATTTTGTCATCATCGGACCTACTGCTGATAAAGCCGCTATTAAGGGTAAATCAGTCTCAGAGGCACTTACACTCATCAAACAAACAGCGGCCCCATTTGTTAGCCGTGGCGATAATTCCGGTACGAATAAAAAAGAAATCAAATTATGGAAAAATGCAACGCTTCCGATGCCGGACAGGGAAAAATGGTATGTTCAGACTGGACAGGGAATGCTTAGCACTATAAATGCAGCATCTGAAAGAAAAGGCTACACAATGACTGACCGTGGCACTTATATTAAATACGCGCATAGCAATGGTGGTAAACCACCTCTTGTTATCCTGGTTGAAGGTGATAAAATACTTAAAAATCAGTACAGTGTTATTCCGGTAAACAAAACCAACTGCCCTAAAGTAAAAAATAATCTTGCACTAAAATTCTCCGACTGGCTTGCAGGAAAAAACGCACAAAAACTGATCGGCGATTTTAAATTACTTGGGAAACAGCTTTTTACGCCCAACGCAAAATAGATATTCTATACTTATAGTTAAACCGGTTCATTTTGAACCGGTTTGAAATGGTTTACTGACATGGATTTTATTACAGACGGATTTCTTCAAGCCATAGTGCTCTTAATAAACGGTAACGCTGAAACTTATTCTGCGATACTCGCCACGTTAAAAGTTTCGTCAGGCTCCATGGCAGCAAGTATCCTGATTGGAATCCCGTCAGGATTTTTTTTAGGCTTTTATCAATTTAGAGGCAAAAAAGCCCTACGGCTTATAGTCGACACCCTATTGTCACTCCCTACTGTCTTTATTGGGCTTCTGGTTTACGCTTTTATTTCCAGCCGTGGCCCTTTCGGTGATGCCGGACTGCTATTTACACTTCCCGGCATAGCTATCGGACAGACTATCCTCGCATTACCTATTGTCATAGCACTCTCAGCATCAGCAGTGGAGTCCATGGACGCAAGACTCAGCTCTACATTGATCTCGCTTGGCGCAGGCAGATTACAACTCCTTGCAAGCTGTCTTTATGAACTGAGATACAGCCTTATTGCTGCCGGAGTAACAGCCTATGGCCGTGTCATGACAGAGGTCGGCATCTCCATGATGGTCGGTGGTAATGTCAAATGGCATACAAGAACAATTACGACAGCTATTGCTCTCGAAACAGGCAAAGGAATGTTTGCAACAGGCATTGCTTTAGGGCTCGTTCTTTTATCAATTGCCTTTACGGTCAACCTTTGTCTTTCATTTTTAAAGGCAAAATAACCAGCTTATGATTTATAATATTAAAAATATCATGCATAGCTATAATGGAGCGACTGCATTTGAAACCAGCGACCTGTCAATACCGAAAGCATCCATAACCGGCCTTGCAGGCCCTAATGGTGCAGGCAAAACCACCCTGCTTAACATACTCGGCCTTATTTACAAACCTACCAGCGGTATCGTTTTGTTTAAAGGCAAACCCGTACAACCTTTTTCAAAATTTGCTAAATCAAAAATAACCTTATTAAATCAGGAACCCTATCTGCTGAAAAGAACTGTATTTAACAATGTTGCTTATGGTTTGATGCTGAGAAAAGAGACAAAGAACATTAAAGACAAAGTATATCATGCACTTGATGCAGTCGGCCTGGATGGAGGCTCTTTTTCATCACGATTCTGGTCAGAACTTTCAGGTGGTGAAGCCCGTCGCGTCGCTCTTGCAGCCCGTCTGGTTTTAAACCCTGACGTATTGATTTTAGATGAACCGACAGCCAATATCGATGCTGAAAGCAGCATCCTTATACGGCAGGCAGCTTTAAATGCAAGAGATAAACATGGAACAACGCTGATTATATCCAGCCATGACCACGAGTGGCTTTATGACGTATCCGATACAGTTCTGAATTTATATAATGGTAAAATTTTATCAGGCGATAGATTGAGCCTTATTTTTGGTCCCTGGGAACCGACAAAGACCACCCTTTTTAAAAAAGAAGGGGCAGATTTTCTTATTCCCGAACCGCCGGCGGCTAAAGCTGTTGCGTATCTTTCGGCGGACGCTGTTGGAATTTGTCATACCAAAGAGCAAGTCCCTCAAAACGCGTCCTATATCCGAGCCAGACTCAAATCAGTCATGATAGATTCAAAAACCGGAAAACGTTATGGAACATTGAAGGCAAAAGACTTAACCCTTTTGTCTGAGCTTGATAATAACCGACAGGCCCACGTAACACCTGAAACCGGCCAGACAGTTTTTGTTTTCTATGATCCCTGCACTATCAAGTTTACAACATGACAGGTTATTTTAAATAGCTACACACTATTTTCTGCGCATTCAAAAACTGAACCAAACACTGATAGACCGTTAACACCCTGCAATAATAATATAACTTTACAGAATTCACCTCTTACTGATATGTTCTTTCCTATTATCACTCATTTGTAATAATCATTTTTTTCATTTGGGAAAGCTACATTTAACGACGATCAATTTAGGTAAACATAAATTTTCAATTTAATTATTGACAGATACATCAATTTATACTTATAGTAAATTTAACATACGGGAGCAACACTTTGAAAATTGACAAGATGAATATTGAAATTATCAAACAGCTCCGTGATGGAAGAAAGTCTTTTAAAAAAATTGCAGAAGAGCTTTCGATTACGGAAAATACAGTAAGGGCGAGAGTTAATAAACTTCAAGACGATGGTATTTTAGATATTGCAGGCCTTGTCGATGCAGAGTCTATCCCGGGCCATCAACAAGTTATCTTTGGCGTTAAACTCCAAAATATGGATCTTCTTGCTAAGGGAGAGGAATTCAGCCGGTTAGATTGTGTAAACTCTTCCTGTATTGTTACAGGTCGATTTGACCTGATCGTAATAGCAACATTGAATCAGGAGAATACACTGCTTGAATTCATAACCGAAAAGGTTGGGGCTATTGAAGGTGTAAAGAGTATTGAAAGCTTTGTTGTCTTTAAAGGTTTTAATATGAAAACACCCTATATCCTCTGATTACAAAAAATACTATGACATGAAGGAAGGCTACAGGGCACTCTCTTAGTTTACTATCAGGGTTGTCTTCCTCCATGTCAGAACAAAACATACTTGTTACAGATAAACGTTATACTGACATGAGGAAGGCTACAGGGCGCTCTCTTAGTTTACTATCAGAGTTGTCTTCCTCAAGTCAGCATAAATACCATTTAAATCAATTTGTATCGACATGAGGAAGGCTACAGGGCGCTCTTGTAGTTTACTATCAGAGTTGTCTTCCTCAAGTCGAATACAATATATTAATTCGGACTGCAATTTTCTACTTATCACTTCCAACTTAAAGTAATTACTCTATACACAAAATACAGAAAATTGTCTATGGACAATATAAAAAAGGCATCATACCCTTTGGATATGATGCCTTAATTGTTATTAATTTTTGTTAATCAGTATCAAATCAGAAGCTGTATGAAAATTTAACCGCTCCTAAGAACCAGTCTTCATCTACATCATAACCGGTACCGATTCGGTCCTGATCTGACATAAACATAACAGCAAGGCCGTCCATCAGATGGCCTTCAACTTTAATAACCCAGCTTTCATTCAGGTCAAACCGTGTTGACAGGCAAATATCTTTAGACCACCCTGCTTCCTTGGGATACCCAAGCTCAGGCAATGTCAGCCCATCCTTGTCATCAGCATCCGGATAAAATTCTGAATAGTAAAGGCCTAATTCGAATAAATCTGTAAATCGATAAGAAACACTTCCATAATAGCCTTCAATTTTCAGCTCTGTATCCTGAACAAGCATTGTCGAGGTTCCGGCTATTGCCAGATTATAATCTGCATTATTCATAGAATATTCACCGGCTATGGTAAGATTGTTCCAGACGTACTCAACTGAATAAACTGACCAGAGTAACTCAATAGGAAAATCTAAATTTAGTCCGACAAGATCTGCTGCTGATCCTTGAACCCCCGCACCATATACAGCATCTATACTGCCTCCGGCACCGGCAATAGCTGCATCTGCAGCTGTAGTCGATCCACCCATCGCTGCAACAATTGATCTATATCGCCATAGCGGCCCGTCATTGGTAGAAGACGCAATGTCAAAATCAACTTTAGAGATCGTTACGCCAATGCGGAGACCCTCAAGTGGGGTTTCCCAAAGCAATGAACCGATAAATGCCGTTTCAGGATCGATGACGTTAGCGGTCTGATCGCCCTGGTCCTGAGCAAATTTACCAATCCCGCCTTCAGTAGGAATATCCATGATGCCCGTCTGAATATTATAAATAAATCCGCCTACGGGTCCTAAGGGAACAGCTCCATATAAACCTGAACCTTTTATTGATGAAATAGTATCACGCCATCCTTCATTATAAACCCCCTGAGGCAGAAGAATAGTTGTACGTAGCATATCGACATCACGGGTTTCATTATATAGGCCAAAAGGGACCTTCATTTTACCCATTCTAATACCAAGCCATGGTTTATAATGATAATCCGCAAACACCCAGTCAACAGCGATTTCATCGTTACCAAATTCACCAAGATCTCGTGCAAAAAACTGCATCCCAACACGAAGATCATTTGTAAGGTCTGTTGAAAAGTTTATACCCATTTCATTAAATTCAAACGTCCCTTTTTTTGTATTTGCAAAAAACTTATTCTCATCGCTCTGCATAAAACCCTGCGCAATAAAACCGTGAATGTCCACTTCACCAAATTCTTCCGCATGAGAGGCGACAACTGAAAAGCAGAGAATAAGTAATACTGATAGAATTATTCGTTTCATTATTCGCCCTCCTAATTATCTGACAATGTTATTGTTTTAACTCCGTCAGGCGATGCGCCGGAAGAGATATATCCAATGGCACCTTCTGTTGAAGACACATACTTCAACATAGCGGCATCACTTTCGAAGCTCTTGGGCGCCTTGCCCTTGCCTGTAAAGACCATTTTTTTCCAGAACATTCTGAACTGGGACGGACTCTTGCTGACATACGTCTTTGTAAAAGTCTTATGCACATCTGACTTTTTTAGTGCTGCAAGATAAATCTTGTTGCCATCACCCCACTTAACCTGTTTTCCAAGATAAATCTTTTTTAACGTATCTTTTGTCAGCGCGACATCGCTGACTGAATTGTTCGCAACAATAACAACATCTGCTGCAATTGCTGCTGACGATAAAAAACCACCCAGGACCATAAACATCAGCGCCAGAAGTGGAACAATCGTCAGAATATTCCTTAGCGATCGTCTCATATCAGTCTCCCTTTCATTAATTAGTAGATCGTACTATAGCAACAACACAGCCAGTTCTCAGCAACTGCATTGAGGTGTAATAAGTTTATATTGGTATCTGAAAATATTAAAAGATTTCATAGGCTATTAGAGTAGCTCTTCACAGATTAAGGCTTTCAAATGGGAAAATAAATATTGAATAATTTAATTAATTTATACTATTATATAGTCAAATTTTCGCAAAGTAAAGCGCTAATTCGCGGATCCGCGATTTACCCAACTGCAATTCGCCGGGGATTTATTAAGAAGTGGCGCACAAAGAGAAAGCCTAAAACAAAAACGGGCCTGTTCATAAAATGAACAGGCCCGCATAGATCTCGTACTATAGCTGTATATTAACCGTCTACATCTTCTTTAATGGAAACAGCTATCTTAAAAAGCACTGTAATAACAGCAAAACCAACACACCAGATACCGATAGTAATCATCAGTTCAGGTGCAGATGGCACATACTCGTTATAATGATGTGTTGGTGACGGTACAAAACCACCAGCCATCATTCCCATCCCTTTATCAATCCAGGTTCCTACAAACACCATAACACAGATTATCGGCATGAATTTTTCATTGTTTCTTATTTTTGGCTGAACAAGCAGGATGATTGCACTAATCATCAAAATCATGGCTGTCCACATCCATGGCACCAGAACCCCATGACCATCATGACCAAAGAAAAGATAGCTAATATGAGCAATGTGACCAGGAATACCACTGTAGTATGCAGTAAAAACTTCACATGCAAAAAAGAAAATATT
>JQIA01000279.1_pt1 | contig 24908 bp, 20 predicted proteins | sample 811431 | NCBI WGS metagenome assembly JQIA01 (sample SAMN02998118, study PRJNA258478) | marine sediment metagenome | biome: marine; feature: seafloor; material: sediment; isolation source: oil-polluted sediment collected from 3 locations (0.5 km, 0.7 km and 0.9 km)... | place: USA: Gulf of Mexico ...
TCATCAAGACTAACATAAGCTTTTAAAAAGACTTGAACCTTTCACAAAGAAGAGTTTTGGATATAACTCTGTTTCTACCCTCTTCTTTCGCTTTGTATAAAGCCTCATCTGCTGATTTTATTAGCAGTTCATATTTAAAATTTCCCTTCGGTTGTACAGTTGACGTACCTATACTCAATGTAAGAGTAATTGGAAGACCGTTCCAGATAATTTTCGTATTTTCAAATTTTTCTCTGATTTTTTCTGCAAATTGAAGTGCCTGTTGTTGAGAAAGTTCAGGGAGAATAATCGCAAATTCTTCACCGCCATATCGTACAATTGTATCTGTTTCGCGTTTTACTATTTCGCCAAAGATACCAGCTGCAGTCTGAAGACATTTATCACCAGCCAGATGACCATAGGTATCATTCACATTTTTAAAATGGTCAATATCCATCATTAAAAGAGATAATTCTGTTCCTCTTCGTTCCGCCCTTTGGATCTCTTTGGTGAGCTCTTCATCAAAATACTTTCTGTTTCTAAGGCCTGTTAGTCCATCTAAAGTATTAAGTTTTTCTAATTCAGAAGCATAATTCATAATAAGAACAGAACTATCCATAGACTTCCAGTATTCTTTGTTTTGTGAGTATGTCACTCCAACCATACCAGTTAAAAAAGTGATAAAAAGCAAACAAAGTGAGATATCAAATTCATCATGAATAAAAGAAATTGTCACTATTGATGGCAGAAGATAAGCCAATAACATAGCAGCTGCCAGTTTGAAATCAGGCGAAAGAGACGTTGCGCCTCCTCCGGTCATGCCAGCTAAAGAGACCATAATGATAAGTGAAATAGATGAAAAAGTCTGGTCAACAATTGAAATGGGAAAGAGTATTCCCCACGTTAAAGCTGAAATTATTATATTCGAATTAATCATGACAGACCAGAGCATAGGACTATATGAGTAAACCTGTTCAAATTTCCTAATCACGGCATATCGGGAAAGCCCAAGCACAGAAAGAATCACTGTAAAATGAAATACAAAAAATGGATGCTGTTTATAAAATCCGGTTGGTAAAACAATTATAGCCCAGCAAAAAAGATATATAAAACAACCAGTCAATGATCGTTTTGCAATATCACTGGCTGCCTGTTTTTGAATATCATATATAGGAGTGCTTGAATCCTTTAACATACTCTCTTTTAACCCGGCTTTCATTAGTGAAATATTAGAAATAATATGAAATGTTATGAACAGGAAAACCTGACCATTTGTGATTATTTAATGATTATATCTTAAAAGCAGATATAGAGTAAAGTACTAATTGTCGCAAAATATCGTAGACTACCGGGAATTTGATTATTGTATTAATGGAATTCCTGAAACTGTCTTTATTCGAAATATTTCATTTGTTCAATTACAGCATCGGTTTTACTATTAATAACCTCAGTATCTATATTTCTATTATCGATATTGCTGTATCGCTGGTTGTAATGGGAAATTAAAATTTCATGAATTTCAGTTTTGTTTTCTTTGAGCAACCCGCTTCTCTCTATTCTAGCAAACCATAAACCAAAGGTTTCCCATTTGTATCGTTTATACCCTTTTTCATTAAGGGTTTTTTCAATCAGATAAAGACCCTGCTTTACTGCCTGTGCTTCCTTTTTACTTTTTTTGCTGGTTGTTTTTATTCTTTTGATTTTCCTGGATGGCCTCAACCTGAACAACAAAAAAATACCGAATGGCAAAGTGACAACAGCGGTTAATTGCAGAATTTCTTCTTTTGTTCGCTCAGCAAACCATTTTGAAACCATAAACCGGCAATTAGAAATAAAGTCTTTTACCGGTGTATCAGCTTTTTTTTCGGTTTCATAATCAACCCAGGTTGATGGTGTTGTATCGAAATTTCTCCACCTGCCATCAACATACACAAGACACCAGGCATGAGCATCCCGCTGCCTTACAATAAACATATCATTTGAATCATTATATTCATGAACGAGATATCCTGTCACATATCTTGCCGGGATATTTAGTTCTCTCATCAGCATTACAGTCGTTGTTGCAAAAAATTCGCAATGCCCTGCTTTTGTTTTAAACAGGAATTTTTCAATTGGATTTCCGGAAATCGTATCCCCTTTTTGTGTTAATGAGTATACAAACTGTTCTTGAAAATGTTTTTTTATGATGCGTAACTTTTCAACAGATGTTTTTGCTTTCAGTTTTATTTTATACTGCGTATTCAACTTCTGCAAAAAATCTGCGATGACTTTCTTTTGACTGGGCGGTACTTCAGTATCATGATTTTGAAGATTTCTTGTATATGATTTTTGTTCGTTATAAGTGATTTTACATGCTGTGAACCCACTTCCATTAAATGCCCTGACAGAACCTAAAGTATTTTTTTCAAGCTGCTCAACCTTAAGATTATCAAGGCTAAGAATGCCTCCAGGTAATTCAAGTAGTCTATTCTCATCGATAGTCGTATAAAGTGTCGCCTGCTTTAACTCTCCATTTTTTTTATCGTTTATAACCCAGCTTGTTTTATTTTTTTTGGGTTTTACGGTTGAAAAACCGGCCAATGTGGCAAACCATTTTGATTTTCTATAGGCTGTGTATGTAGACAATTTGAGATATAAAGCTTCTTTGCTTTTCTTTTGAACTCTTGAAATAATTCTGTTCGATAATTTTAAAGTGCCAATGTCTCCAATTGAAGTAACCTGATGACGTGGATTCGGTGATTTTCCTGCTAAATAATTAATTGTATACTCTGTTATAACTTCCTGTAATCTGCTGATCTGGGTATGTGTAAAATACCCTAAAACTGCGGATATCATGAACATACTGAGCCATAGGATTAAAGGGTACCTTTTAGAACGAAGAGGATAAAGAACCAGTAGGCTTAAACAAATAATCGAAATATAAAATATATTACTTCTGTTATTCCCCATTCCGGCGGAAATAAGACAGGTAACAATATAGACGTACGAAAAATCGATAGCCTTGTTTTTTCTTTCTTCACCCGTTTTATTTTTACCCGTGAAGAGCATTAAACTACTGATGTTAATTTTTCCGGAAGTGCTATAAAGTTGAGCCAGCATAATCGGTAAAACAATCAGTGGGAGATATTTAATCGTTTGAATAATAATTTTTAACGGATCACTTATTAGGTAATAAATAAGCAGCCCTGCAAGAACTATAGTGCTAAAATCAGATATGTTGTTAAAATCCTGATCAGAAAATTTCCATTTTGTTTTAATGAAAAATGTCCCCTCCAAAAGAGGTATAAGACAGATCGCAACAGGAAGAAACCCAGTCTGCCACCCCCAGAACAACACTGAAATGCTTATTGTAAAAGGCAATGGTTTCATATCAGCATTAAACCCTCCTGCACATGATGAACATCAATAACGGTAACATCATTGATGTTATCACCAAGCTTAAGCTCACACTCCTTTTTGGTGTCAGTCACAATAAATGCACGAACAGGAACGCCTTGAGTTTTAAGGATTTCGATCAGCTGACTTCTATTTTCATCCCAGTCGATAAAAATACAAATACTGCCGCTTAACCTTGCTGCGTACTTTTCTACTACTGACAACAGCTGAGAAAAGTTTTTTTCTTCAGCTGCCTGAACACAGGATAAAACTTCAAGCATTTTATCTGTAGAGGCAAGACCTCGCCCCGATGAAACGGTATAGGCCTCATTTCCCACAAACATCAGATCGAGGATCGATTCTTCCGTTTCAAGTTTACAGGCAAAAGATGACGCGATTGAAACAGCTTCTTCAAAAATTCTGCTATATGGTTGTTCATGGAAAGTATCGAGAATAAGTGCGTGTCTTGTGAAGTATTCATCCTGATATTCTTTTATGATCAGATCACCAGTTTTGGCCCAGCTCTTCCAGTGAATATTTCTTATGGAATCACCCGGTCGATATTCTCGTAGAGAGAGAAATTCGTTCGAATTTCCGATCGCTGAAGCAAATGCTACACCTCCGGAGTTATATTTCCGGCTGCCCGGTATTTGAAAGTGCGGCAGCGCGTATCGTTTTGGCAGAACCAGAAGCTTTTGTTTCTTCTTGATTTTTCGATAGGCCTTAAAAAGTCTGAATGGATCAGGGCGTGCAATCATTACACTGTCAAAAAAGACATACCCCCGGCAAACGGGTTTGGCTGTTACTTTTATATTGACTGTATCTCCGGGTGAAATATCCGGTATTTTATGTTCATGTATAACTGCTTTAAGGTTTTGTCTGATAATCCAAAGCCATCTGAAGTACATCGTTTTTCTATCCCAGATATTTCTTTTTTCCTCACCCGGTTCTCTTGCATTTAAAAAGTCTTCAAATGAAGGTCTCGGATCCTGAAGCTTTTCAAAAAGCATAAGATCTTTTTCAAAATGATCGTTTTTGTTTTTAACTTCAATTGAATAATGGAAGTTCTCACCAGCTGTAACAAATTTTGGAAGGCATCTTCTTACTTCACAATTAACTTTATAATATACACCCCATATTATTGATATTATAGATAATATCAATACAAAACTAAATACTTGATAAATCATATTTCGTGTTGTATCTACACCTAACACTGAAGTGAGTATTAATATAAATACAACAAAAAAACCTGAACCTGTAAACCGACGACGCCAGTTAATTTCCCAGACATGAAAAAAACGATATGATTTATACAGGAATTTATTCAGCATACTTTTGCCCTGTTAAATGTTGTTTTATGAAAAACGAGATATACTGATTTAGAATTAAACAGGAACTGCAATCTTTTTTATGATATCTTCAACAATCTGCCCGGAAATCTTTCCCGAAAACCTTGCCGCCTGATCGATTACAAGACGATGTGCAATAACATTAACTGCAACAGACTGAATATGCTCAGGGGTTACGAAATCAGATTTATCAAACAGAGCCATAGCTTTTGAAATTCTCATTAATGCGATAGATGCCCTTGGGCTTGCACCCAAAAGAATCTCTTTTGCATCTCTTGTTGCTCCAACAATTTCGACAATATATTTTTTAAGTTCCTCACTGATATAAATATCATTCACACTTTCCTGTAACAGCAAAACGTCATGTGCCGTTACACATGGGCGTATTTCATCTATAGGGTGTGCCTTATTTTGAGCCGTAAGGACAGAAACTTCATTTTCGATATCTGTATAGCCAAGGCTGAATTGTAGGGCAAATCTGTCCATTTGAGCTTCAGGAAGCGGATATGTACCACGAGTCTCAACAGGATTCTGTGTTGCAACTATAAAAAACAGATCATCAAGCTGGTGCAGTTCACCATCTATACTGACCTGCTTTTCCGCCATCGCCTCCAGTAAAGCCGCCTGGGTTCTAGGTGAAGCCCTGTTGATTTCATCTACAAGCAGGATATTTGTAAATACAGGTCCCTTATGAAGCTTGAAGGTTCTGTTGGATGGATCAAAAATTGAAACGCCTAAGATATCTGATGGCAAAAGATCCGGGGTAAACTGAATTCTTTTAAAATCGGTATTGATTGACAGGGCGAGAGTTTTGGCAAGCGTTGTTTTACCAGTACCAGGATTGTCTTCCAGAAGAATATGTCCACCGCTAGCAAGACCCGCAAGAAGAAGTTTAACGGCATCGGGTCTGCCTATAATAACTTTTTGAATATTGTCAGAAATTTTTCTGTAAATTTCATTTGGGGTTAGTCTCTCGATAGTATTCATTGCCACTCCTGAAATCAGTTGAAATATGATCAATCATATAGCTTATACAGATATGTGTCTATTTTTATTTTAAATGCAGATTCTGAAACAGAACGGTTTGTGTAATGCCTGGAATTATTTTATGAATCGATGATTTTTCAACTATTTCTTTTTTTCTTCAAGGTAGGAAAATGTTTTTGAAATAACTTCAAACAGCATTTCTGGGATAATCGGCTTAGAAATATAATCATCCATGCCGGCGTCGATACATTTCTCACGGTCACCTTTCATCGCATAGGCGGTCATTGCGACAATTGGTATTTCGTTATTCAACACACCTGATTCAGAATTTCGTATCATTTGTGTTGCTTCATAACCGTCCATTTCAGGCATTTGGACATCCATAAACACCATGTCATAATGCGTCTTTTTCAAAGCTTTAACAGCATCTTTACCGTTCATCACAGCGTCTACATCAAAACCATATTTTCCTAAGAGGATCAGTGCAAGTTTCTGATTGACGATATTATCTTCAGCCAGGAGAATTTTAAGCTTCTTATCATCCAACATGATTTTATGGATGGTTTCATTTTTATTAATAGGTAAATCTGTTTTACTGTCATCAGTATTTTTTTCAAACCTTGCTGTAAACCAGAATGTCGTTCCCAACCCTATGCAGCTCTGAACGCCTATTTCTCCATTCATCAATCGAATTATCTCTTGTGAAATCGCAAGCCCTAATCCGGTACCACCATACTTACGGGTAATCGACTCATCAACCTGACAGAAAGATTTAAAAATTCGTTTAAGGAATTCTTCCTGAATCCCTACACCCGTATCCACTACTTCAAACATCAGTAAATAAGCACCGTCAGTTTCATCAACAAGTGATACATTTACCTCTACAGTTCCGGCTTCTGTGAACTTTAATGCATTGCCAACAAGATTAAACAATATCTGTCTCAAACGTCCCGGATCACCGTTAACAAGCGTATCGATGCCGTCTTCAAAGTTATAAATCAACTTCAATGCTTTTTCATTCGCTTTCACAGCCAGCAGCTCTGTAACATCCTTGACCGTTTTTTCCAAATCAAAGGCAATAACCTCCAGTTCAAGTTTTTTTGCCTCAATTTTAGAGAAATCAAGAATATCATTTATAATTTTTAACAAAGCATCAGCACTGAACTGAATCGTATCAGCAAAATCTGCCTGATCGGTGTTCAAATCTGTATCGAGCAGCAGGTTTGTCATACCTATGATACCATTCATTGGCGTTCTGATTTCATGGCTCATATTAGCCAGAAAACTGCTTTTTGATTCATTGGCAAGTTCCGCAGTTTTACGTAGCTTTTCAGCCTCAACGATAGCTTCATTTAATTTTTTTTGCTGAATATCGTTTATTTTGATAAGTTTTTTGTGATCGCGGAAAATTTTTTTATATTGTTTTACAAGGAATTTATAATGTTCGTATAAGCGGGAGTTATGATTATCTTCTTTAGATAGAATTAAATCAGCTTTCTCAATAATTGAGTTTTCATTTTTAAAAAGAAAATCGTCACCCATAAAAAAACCTTACATATTTTGTCACATGTTATAGACTGAGTTCTTACCCATTCGTAGTAACAGATTGAGGAGTAAGCTGAACAAGGATCTTTAATGAAAAATAAGATGTATCTTCATCCATTTTTTGAAATGAATACTCTATAGGTTCGCTTGCCTTTCTTGCCATTTCTACAAATCCGATACCTGCGCCCTTACTGCTTTCATGTGGTTCTTTTCGTCTTAATGATTTGTAATATTCCTTCTGCGCCTGTCGATCCATTTCTGAAAGCAGGTCAAGTTTCTCACTGATTTTCTGTATGTGTTCATTATGTATCTGATTCCCACTCATTATGAAGCAATTATCATCACAAATTCCAACAGCAACAGAACCGGCCCGCATGGCAGTTTCTTTGCCTTCTTTTCCAACAGGAACAATTTCAGTAGAATATTTAATGATGTTCTGCATAACTTCAACGATAATTGAGAAGACTTTCGTTACATATTTTCGGCCGGATTCCTCTATAATACTTTTTTTGATAATATCACCCACTTCTCCAACAAGGATTTGTGAAATCGGGCCATTATACCAGAAAATCAGGTTATGTTTAGCGAGGTATTCTCTGATTTCAGATAATTTATCTAACATTTTTTTACTCCTTCTATGTCTGTGTACAGACAGATTTTATTTCTTCCGGTATTTTTAGCCTCATACAATGCTTTATCGGCCTGATTAAACAAAAGTTCGGATTGCATTGTTTTTTTTGGGATAATGGTAGAAACCCCAATACTGATAGTTGATTTGATAGATTCACCTAGAAACTGACAATCCAGATTTTCTATTTTTACTCTTAGTTTTTCTGCAATATTTTTTGCATCCGTCAAAATGACATTGGGAAGTAGAACAACAAACTCTTCCCCGCCATAACGAGCTGCAACATCATCTCCACGCCTTGCAGAAGCCTGGATAACCTCAGCCACTTTTTTCAAAATTTCATCGCCTGCCTGATGTCCGTAGGTATCATTCACTTTCTTAAAAAAATCGATATCAATGATCAGCATGGCAATAGATTTTTTTGATTTTAAAGCTTTGTTCCATTCATGTTCAAAACATATATTAAATGACCGTCTGTTTAATATACCGGTTAAAGCATCATGCTTTGAAACTTCTTCAAGGATCAGGTTCTCGGAGGTCAATTTTGTAGATTGTTTATCGTTGATTTTGATTAATCGTGTTAATTGCTTATATAGTTTTTTATAGTGAGATAAAAGTATAGAATACTCATCTAACAGTGGCATTTCATTATCACTTTCTTTCGCGATAAGTTTTTCTGCTTCACTGATAATTTTCTTTTCTATGATAAATAAATCACTCAAATTAATTAAAGGCTCCAGCAAAGTAAATTTGCAATTGAATAGTACAATTTATTGTTAGAAATAGTTTCTGTTGGTTAGAGCGACCACAATAATTATAACTTTAGCTTTTTGAGGTGAGTTGAAACTCAATATGTCCTACATCTTCAGCAAATTCTTCACCAAATTCCAGACTGTCTTCATCTTCAGGATCATATACCCATTCAACGACAACCTTTTTTCCTTGTTCGCCTGCATTATCAAGCTCTTCAAATAAATTCATCAATACTTTTGAAGAGCTGCTGTTGAAATAATATAATTCAATAATTACTTTCGTTTCTTCATCATTGTCACTATTGAAATAATCTTTTAACCATTTAAAAACAGGTTTATAGAATGTGGCTGTGTTTTCAGGGTAAGATTCACCTCGTATCGTGAGAACTCCTGATTCAGAATCAAAGAGTACTTCAGGGGTAAATTTGGTTTTTTCAATTGAAAGGTTGTTCATAATTACTCCGTTACAAGGTTTTTTTTGATAAAAAGCCAAGGGTGCTTACAGTAATGATATTATATCTGAAAAAGTGTTGGTTATAATATAATTTGACTGGCGAAAAGCTTATATTGTTTCCAAATGTCGAATGATTTTTGTATTATTAGTAATAATACTGATTTTCTTACATTTTTTCAAGAATAATAATTATTATAATAAAGGGGCATGTTGGGTTCGCAGTGAAAATCATTTTTACTGGACTCTGACATTCCTGTTTGATAAGTATTATCTTTTTATTGCGTTATGTAAATTCTGGTTTACATTTTCAGAGTTTCCTGTGCAGGCCTGATGAGCCATCGTCTCATCAACACTGTATTCTACGGCATGCATAGAATATGTATTACGATTTATCATCATAAGCAGAGGTAATTATGGCTGAAAAAGTATTGGTAATAGGCGGAGTTGCTGCAGGAACCAAAGCAGCTTGTCGTTTAAAAAGAGTGAACCCTGAGGCAAATGTAGTCTTACTTGATAAAGATAAGAAAATATCTTACGGCGGCTGCGGAATACCGTTTTATGTATCCGGTGATGTTGCAGAGGCAGATGCCCTTCAAAGTACGGCATTTCACATGATTCGCGATGAAAAGTTCTTCAAGGACGTTAAAGGCTTTACTGTAGAAACCGGTGTTGAAGCTCTTGAGATTGACCGTACTGCAAAAAAAGTAAAAGCAGTTGATGAAAACGGCGAAAATCGTGAATATGATTACGATAAGCTTGTTATAGGAACTGGTAGCCGCCCTAATAACCCTGGTATTAAAGGCCAGGATCTTAGTAATATAATCTCTATCGGAACCCTGCATGATGCAGTAGCAATTAAAAGTCTTGTCTCTTCCGGTCAGGTTAGTTCAGCAGTTATTGTAGGTGCTGGTTTTATTGGGCTTGAAATGGCTGAAGCCCTTGCAGACATGTGGGGGATTGAAACATCTGTTGTAGAAATCTGCGATCAGGTTATGCCAGGATTTGTCAGTACTTCAATGGCAAAAATGGCACAAAAAACAATGGAAAATAACGACATCACTTTCTATACAGAAGAAAAAGTTCTTGAGTTTACAGGTGATGGGAGCGTTCAGGCAGTCGTAACCGATAAACGAACTCTTGAAGCCGATCTTGTAATTATGGCCGTTGGTATTTCTGCTAATTCTGAAATTGCTAAAAACGCCGGTCTTGACGTTGGTGTAACAGGCGCAATCGTTGTTAATGAAAGACTTGAAACATCTGATCCTGATATTTACGCAGGTGGTGATTGTGTTGAAATGAACAATATCATGAGCAATAAGCCCGGTTTTTATCCTATGGGCTCAATTGCAAATCGTCATGGCAGAATTATTGGAACCAACCTTGCCGGCGGTAATGCTTCTCTTGATGGTGCAGTTGGCAGCTGGGCACTAAAGATGTTTGAATATTGTCTTACCGGCACAGGTCTTACTCTTCAAAAAGCCCTTGATGCAGGTTATGATGCTATCAGTGTTATGATGTGTCAGATGGACAGAGCACACTTTTACCCTGAGAATCATTTGATGACTCTTGAGCTTATTGTCGATAAAACAACACGGCAGGTTCTTGGTATCCAGGGGCTCGGTACCGGTGGTGATGCACTTGTTGGTAGAATCAACACCGTTGCAGGTATTTTAAAATACAAACCGGTACTGGAAGATATCAGCAATCTTGAATTTGCATATTCTCCACCTTTCTCTGCTGCATTGGATATCATTAACGCCATTGCTAATATTGCAGAAAATGTTATTGAAGACAGACTTGTTCCTATAACTAGTGAAGAATTCGCTCAAAATTGGGAAGAAGAAAATGGCAACTGCTATTTCATAGACTGTCGAGAAAATCCTGATGCCAAACCCTTTATGGATAAATATCCCGGACAATGGCACAATATACCTCAGGGTGAAATCAAACAACGTATTAATGAAGTACCAAAAGATAAAAATATTATCGTCTTTTGTAATACTGGAATGCGATCCTATGAAGCACAGTTAAATCTTGCTGAAATGGGATATGACAACGTAAAAAGTCTTTATGGCGGTATAAAAATGCTGCAAGACTGGGGAATGGATATTTAGTTTTCAATACTGCAGGGACTCTTAATTATTGTCTCTGCAGTATGATTATCTGCCGCAAAACATCCTATAAAAATCTATGAGGAGCTTCGTTAATGAACTATACTGAATCTATGAATTCATTTATCTGGAATTTCAGACTGGATTTTGACCCGGTTGGAATTAAATATGTTTTTGATGAAACTATTATAGAATCACTGCCGGTTTCCCATAAAACAAAAGCAAAACTCCCATTTTGTCAATACCTTGCGGCAGTACGTTCAGCTAAACATTCTCTTTTTATGGCACCGGATAAACTTCTTTGTAAAAACGCACAGCCGGTATTTGGATTTAGAGAACTTGACAAAAAAATTGACGGGAAGAATCACCAGAAATATCTAAGAGACCCCGAGCTCTCCTGGAAAGCCCCTCAGGAAAAAGAGAAACTTCCGGTTGGAGACTGCAAGGGAATTTATATGGCACCCCTTAACGAATTTGACAGTACTGATACAGATCCTGATATAGTCTTCTTTATGGTCGTTCCTTATCAGGCCTACCATATTTTAAATGATTATATGGCGGCAACTAATAAACCAAATCTACCTTTTTTAGCAACACCGAACTCAGCAGTCTGCTCAGGAAGTGTATATGCATACAATAATAAAACTGCAAACATGACAACAATGTGTGCAGGTTCAAAAGTCTCCGGCAAGACTGAAATGAACTATATGAATCTTTTTATTCCGGGTGATCAAATTATAACAACTGCAACCCAGCTTGAAAAAAGGATAGAGGAAACCGGAGGACCTTCATTGCTAGGAAAAGGAGGACAGCCCTGGCCTGGCCTTGATGTCTGTTCTGGATGTCCTATGGTTAAGTTTGAGAAAATTTAAATATCATATATCTCATATATTCAAAGATATAAAGAACACTCTTAATATAGTACTTGAGTAGTAATTATAATTAATAACAAAAAATCAAGCCTGTTTATAAAAGGAAATCTCAACTTTTTTATTCCGTTTAAACTCCCTCAAAAAAATATTTTTTATTAATAAGTCCCTAATTGACTACTGATAGTGACGATAGGTCAAAATTAAATATCAGGATAATATTTTTTATAATTTACCACTTGTTTATTTAAATAAAAAACGATAGGTGTTTAATAATTAGTGTATTTGCACTATCCACCACTTGTCTTGTTTTACCCGTTGTACGATTTATCCAGAGATTCAGTTTTATTAAGTATTTTTAAGATTCATTTGTTTCGCCCGATTTTTATTTTTAATTTAATTAAAACTATCTAAAGGAGGCTTATCAATGTGGAGAATTATATTTAAAACCTGGTTTATCTTTTTTTTATTAATCATTTTCACCGGTACTGCTATCTGTAGTGACGAAGCGGATGGTGTCTCTGTCAGTCGTGATGACAAAGGCGTCTGGTTCATCACCGGCCCTGACAGTGCGTCTCTTTATAAGATTTATGAGGCAATGGGTCATGCTGTGGCAACTGATCGATTATGGCAGATGGAACTCTACAGACGTACAGCTACAGGACGAATGGCTGAAATTTTCGGTACTATGAATAATGGTGGGTTTGTAGAGACTGATATTTTTATGCGTACACTCGGTTACTCTGAAGAGGAGTTAAATCAAGCATTTGATAATCTGGATCAGGACAGTCAGGATATGATAGAGGGTTATGTGTCTGGGGTTAATCAACGTATAGTTGAAATAGGAGCAAACCGAGGTCTTCTCCCATTTGAATTTGCTGCCTTAAATACCATGCCTGAACCCTGGACTGTTAATCAGATAATGGCATGGTCTGCAACAATGCAACGGAATTTTGATCCGGAAGCTCTAGATACCGGACAGCTTGATAATGCAGCACTACTCAGTCGTCTTAGTGAGATGTTTGGTCAAGCAACAGGTTTTGCAATGTTTAATGACCTTCGATGGACAAATGACCCCGCTGCACCTTCGATGATAGATCATGAGCCAAAACCACGAGGAAACGACTGGTGTAACACAAAGGCAACATTAAAAATTGATCTAAAGAATGTTGCAGCTGAAATGAAAGCAAAAAACAAGAGAATTATCGCAACACTTGAAAAGGCAAATGCCAGAGTTAAAATGGGCAGCTATGCCTGGGTTATATCAGGTGATAAAACAAAATCCGGGAACCCGATTATTTATTCCGGTCCTCAAATGGGTTTTTCTGTACCGTCAATTGTAGTTGAAGGCTCTATCCGTGCCGGTGGTCTGGATGTTTCAGGAATGACAATACCAGGCCTTCCGGGAATTGTTATCGGTAGAACGCCACATCACGCATGGTCTATGCAGGTGGGACATGCCCATACAACAGATTATTACTTCGACCACCCCTCAACTGTTAATCTCCATCGAATGGAACTAATCAAGGTATTAGGTAGTGACGATATTAACCTGCCGGTATTCCATTCTTCTCATGGGCCAGTTGTAAGCCCACTACCATACAATCCAGCGACCTATAGTATGGAGACACAAGGACCGATCGTTTCCTGGAAATATTCACATGTAAACTACGAACTGGCTTCTATTGGCGGTTTTTTAAAGTTGGCGAAAGCAACCAGTATGGATCAATTTGGTGAAGGAATAAGAGAACTGGGAGTTAGCCAGCACTTTTGCTACGTAGACGTAGATGGAAATATTGCTTACTGGATGTCTGGACGGGATCCGGTTCGGCCCGCTGGTGAATGGCGACTGCCTCAGGGAACTTTGACGGGCATCTATCAGGAATGGGATTCATCTGTACTACGTCCTGTGTCAACTGACAGAAACACACCTCGAGGCTGGTATGGGGGCTGGAACAACAAATCGAACGCAAATTACCCGGGCGGTTTCAACGGTTATTACACTCAGTATGGTCCTTTCCATCGCACTCATGTGATCTATGACTATTTTGATAAAAAATTGAGAGGCCATAGAAAATTGAGTTTTAATAAAATTAGAGATCTGGCGCTAAATATTGCAACCACTGATTCCTTCTACGGTGGTGGCAACCCCTGGAAATTTGTAAAAAGAGATTTCACTCGAGCTGTTTATGAAGCAGGTTGGAATATAGACAGATTTATAGCATTAGGATCATTGAGATGGTGGGATGGACACTTTGTTGAAGGCGGCAAATCTAATTGGGCTTCAGGCGAGAACAGATCAAAAGCATGGGTTCTCATGGATAGATGGATTGATGAAGTTATTCGCCTGACGTTCGCAGATGAACTAGCAGTTCCTGATGAAAATGGCGATATGGTTTTACAAGAAAGCGATCGGATACTGTTTAATGTACTGCTTCATGGACTTGAGTACCCCGAAAGTTTAACCAACAATTATGACTGGTTTCAGAATATCTTGGATACCGAAGCACCCCAGACAATTAATTCAATTATAGTAACGGCCTTTGACACCGTTCTTGGAGAGTGGGATGCCCTTCCGCCTGAAACCTTTGAACGTGGGTCCATTGAATATAATCATGACCTCATTGGGCCAGTATGGAAGACACCCAAATCAAGTCGTTCAACCTATGCCCACTGTGTAGAATATGGTGCCGATGGCCCTGTACGGATTGAGAGTATGTTTCCTCTTGGTGAATCCGGAATGCTTTGGATCAATCCGGAAAACCCAACAGTTCCGACGCCAGATAATAATTTCTTCAGTATGACGCCAGAATTCGATTCATTTGCCCCGCGTCAATTTCCCTTGTTTTAGCTGTTAATCCAAAGTGCTCCAGCTGTAAATGGAGCACTTTCCCCAAATTATTAATTTCTAAAAAAAGTTAAAAAAAATGGTCGCTTTAACAGCGACCATTTTTAATAGTATAGAGTGATCGTGATGAGAAGACTCTGATTTCCGCCTCCCCAACATCCCGAACGGACGTCCCTGTGTATATTCTTATTAAAACAGTCTATTAAGAGATTAATGTAAGGTTGGTCTTTATAATAAAGACCAATCTGGAGACCTAAAGAATTTCAAAAAATCGTAATTAAAGGAGATTCGAATGAAGGGAAGAAAAGCGAGAATTGGTATCAAAGAGATACAAAGTATTGATATCGATAAAATATTTAACATGAAACTATTGAAAATAGTTAAAACGTGTAGGTTTTGTTTATTATTCATTAGCAAATGATATATGTTGTTCAGCAATAAATATTAATGAATTGTATGAATAATAGGTGCAACTCTTGTTCAGCTAATGCAAAAGGAGCTTCTGAATAGAATTATATGGATGGTATGATCTAACAAGGAGCGATAAAAAAGATAAAAACTGCTGAGTAAGTTATAGTTACGTCGACAAAAAAAAGTGATTCTAATGTTGCGGTGCTTTAACCTATTGAAGTGGTAAACTTGAGGTTTATGAACTTTTTATTATAAAACAAGTTGAGTATTAGGTATCGGGTCTGAAGGAAAATAAGGAATAAAGTCTACCCTTATTCCTTACTCCCCTCTTTGAAAATACCAGTTGACATCTTAAAGCTGGATTATTTTGAGCTAGGGACATTTAGAAATGTCATAATCTTTTTTAAAAAGAAATTGAATATTAGAATTTTCTCCCCTTTCCTTCTTCACATAGACATCTACACTTACTGTATCGGGGTAGAGCACTTGGTCGGTTTTAGTTGCTTTGCATATCATATTGCCATCGCCTGTTATCTGGTGAGCAGCGCAGGATGTCTTAGTATGAAGTCTTGGGGTGACGATTCTTTTTGTCTCTTTTTTAATACATTTAATTGTGTTCTCGCCACTTGATTCCCATTTTACACAATCTTCATATGTATTATTAGCTTTGAGCATAGCCCCGTCAGTACACATATTGTCTACTGAAGTAAAAATTCCCCCAGCAGAAACAGTGGGGTAGCGAACCAAGACGTTGTCTGTGTTGAGAATTGTTTTCCAGGATGAATTTGGGGATAGTTTTCCAGAGTTACCACTTCCCGCATAAACCGTTTGGAAACATAAGGTAACTAATACGATAATAAGAAAAAAAAATTTCTTCATAATCAACTCCTTTTAGTTAGTGCTTTTTTAATAAGAATAAATGGCTAACAAAGAAAAACTGCTAGTTTAGTAGAATTATTGATTTTAAAGTATAATCTAAGGATTGTCAACTTATTTGGACTATGGACCCAGGGTGATGGCATGTGACCTTGGTATAGTTTTTTCACAAGCTATGAATGCGATTCAAAATCAAATAAAAACAATGAGGATTTCTGGTGTCGGTTTCATCATGTTTACTGTATTTTCACACTTAGAAACACCGGGGAGTTTTTTACAATATGTTTTAGGTCTATCGGGGGTGTCACTGGAATATCAAGTGCAATTCGCTTAACTCGCAAATAAACTTTTTCAACTTTGAATAATAAATAAAAAAAAGGTCATTTAAAAAATGACCTTTTTTATTTATTAAGTTGTGGTCGGGATGAAAGGGTTTGACCTCCTCTAGCGTCCCGAACGCTTTACTCTACCAGTCTGAAATTTATAGAACAAATGTTCCATGCATTTATATCAGGCGGTATGGAAACTATTTAAACGGGTTGTCAACAATAATTGTTTCATCTCTTCCGGGGCCAACCGAAACAATAACGACAGGAACACCTGACAACTCTTCAACACGCTTGATGTATTTTTTTGCATTTTCAGGCAATTCATCAAACGACTTTATTGTTGAGATATCCTCTGTCCAGCCTGGGTGAGATTCGTATACAGGCTTACAGGCAGCAAGAATATCAAGATCTGCAGGGAATGTATCCATCACCTTACCCTGATATTCATAACCGGTACAAATTTCTAGTGTTTCAACTTCACCAAGAACATCAAGTTTCGTCAGAACAACACCAGTCAAACCATTTAAACGGGCTGCATTATTAAGAATGACCATATCGAGCCAACCACAGCGACGTCTTCTGCCTGTTGTTGCACCGAATTCAGCACCTTTTTCCTGAATAAAATTGCCAATATCATCAAAAAGTTCAGTTGGGAACGGTCCTGCACCAACTCTGGTTGTATAAGCTTTAACAATACCAATAACGCCGTTAATATCTTTTGGGCCAACACCGGCACCACAACATGCATTCCCTGAAACGCAGCTTGATGAGGTTACATAGGGGTATGTACCATGATCAATATCAAGGTGAGTACCCTGTGCACCTTCAAACAGAACCTGCTTTCCTTCTTTCATTCCGTCAGAAATAGCGACTGCAGTATCTGCAATATATGGCTTAAGAATTTCAGCTAGTTTAAGATATTTTTCAATTACTTCGTCAACATTCAGAGGCTCTGCATTATAATAATTTTCCAGCATGAAGTTTTTTTCTTCCATGATGGTTCTAACATTTTCAGCAAATCGTTCCGGAGTTAATAATTCAAGGTATCTGATACCAACACGTGATGCTTTGTCTTCGTAACATGGCCCGATACCACGACCTGTTGTTCCGATTTTTTTATCACCTTTTTTGGCCTCTCGGGCATCGTCGTAACGTTTATGATAAGGCATAATCATCTGTGCCTTTTCACTAACCTTCAGGTATTTCGGGCTGACATTAATACCCTTTGAACTCAGATATTCAATTTCTTCAACAAGTACTTCCGGGTCAACAACAACACCGTTTCCGATGATACATGTTTTTCCCTGGATGATACCAGATGGAACGAGATGGCTGATAAACTGCTCACCGTCAACGACCATAGTATGACCTGCGTTATTCCCACCCTGAAATCTGACAACAAAATCTGCCTGTTCCGCGAGAAGATCAACTATTTTACCTTTTCCTTCATCTCCCCATTGCGTTCCGACAATAACAAAATTACCCACGAGTAACTCCTTAACAATTAATTATTATTAATTTCTAAACCTTTGTTTACAATAATTTAATGTTTCTTTTTCAACAGTCTTTTATGCTTAAAAAAAGTCTGTATCAGTGTCCGACATTCATCGGCACAAATTCCCGGAACAACTTCAAGCCTGTGATTCAACCTGTCATCATCCGAAAAATTAAAAAGTGACCCTGCCCCGCCCCATTTTTTATCATGGGCACCAAAAACAACGCACTTTATTCTTGCATGTATTATCGCCCCCATACACATAATGCAGGGTTCAATTGTTGTATACAAAACAGCATCATTTAACCGGTAATTCTGAATATTATCAGCTGCTTTTCTTATCGCCAAAATTTCAGCATGAGCTGTCGGATCGGCATTTGAAACAGTTGAATTACCAGCGGCAGAAATCACATTTCCAGATTCAGCCACAATTACGGAACCTATCGGAACTTCATCCATTTGTCCAGCTTTTTCAGCTTCAATTAGTGCCAGTCGCATGTAATATTGATGATCTGGTTTTTTATTGTCTTTATTTTCGGGCATTTTCCAGTTTCTTTACAATAAAAATTTATTTTATACTATTACTGACCAATGGTTATCAAATAGTTGTAAAACAATTAAACTCCTGAGATTATTACATATGATTTATCTATAAAAGTTCACATGTCCTAAACTCTGTTACTTGACAACATAATTAAATTATCGTTTATCATCGTACCTTGTAAGAAAGCAAGCAGATACTTTTTCAATTGGAATAAAGAGAATTGAAAGATTGTTTTTTCTTGATATTACTGTTAAAATTACGAATTAAAAATTGATTTTTCTTTTTAAAAAATTCAAAAAACCGTTGATTCATTTTTGTTATTAAATCTTAAAAGATTTTTAACATAAAAAACTTCTATTATCCGGGGGGATTTTAAAGTGAAAAAGACAATATTCATAATTCTGATTATTTTTCTTGTACCTGCTGTTGTATTTGCTGAAATACCAACTAGGAAGTTACTATTGGGTTATATTGAATTCCCACCTTACACATATACCAGTCCTTCAGGGAAGCCAGAAGGAATCCTCATTGATCTGGCCGCAAAAGTATTTCCTAAGGCCGGTTATGAATGGACCGCCTTATCGTATCCTGTTAAAAGGATGGCAGAATATTTAGGTAGTGGTGATATTGATATCTGGATGGGTCTTAAAACACTTCCCTCCTTTATAGAAAAAACCTACATTGGTAATGAAATTGTTGCTGACCTTCTTCTTAATGCCTATACAATAGGAAAAAAATCATCTATAACGAAAAAGGAAGACCTTGTTGGAAAATCAGTCATCATCCTCCGTGGTTACAGCTATGGCGGCTGGGTAAATTTCATAGCAGATAAAAAAAACAACGTACACTATATCAAGGCAAATAAACATTTATCGGCACTTAAAATGCTCAAGGCTAATAGAGCTGATTATCTTCTTGATTATAAAGAACCTGTTGAACTTGCAATGGATAATATAGAAATTTATGATTTGCAACACAACAAGATATCATCGCTCCCCTGTTATTTTATTGTAACAAAGCAACTGCCGGACGGAGCTGAAATTATAAAAAAACTGGAAACTGTTTTTTTGGAAATGAAAAAAAACGGACAGCTATAATTATCAATTAAAATAAAGAAAATAAATTAAGGGATCGTCTTGACGAAAAAGAATTCTGACCTTACTTCAAATTCGAACCAGAGTAACTCTATTTCTTTCAGACTTACGACCAGTATAATCTTGACTGTACTGGTTGTATCCGTCTGCTCAAATGTTTTCTGGTACCTGAAAACCAAAAGTAAAGCTGAAGCAGAACTTGAAAAGAATATGCAACGTAGTATCTCATCAATTGTAGAGATACTTGAAATGCCGCTATGGGCATACGATGAAGATACAATTGAAAATATCGGTTCTCTATATTCTGAAAACGATTTGGTCGTCCAGCTCAGCATCATTGACTCTCTTGGGAAAGTTCTATTTAAAATGGAAAAGGAGAACAGCAGTAACGCTCTAATAAAAACACAGAAGGTGTATCACAACAACAGACTTGCTGGTTCGGTAAAAATTGGACTCACATCAAGTAACTACAAACGTGGTATGAAACAAATGATATGGTCAGGCATTATTACGACAATCATAAATGTTTCTGTTTTGCTATTATTGACGGGCTTCTTTTTAAGACTTTTTCTAAAAAAGCCTATTTCAAATTTAAGTACTATCGTTGAATCATATGCGTCCGGTAATTATGATCAGTCCAAATCATCAAGTCAGTATATGGAGTTCCAGTCTGTAGTTAATGTTATTACATCGATGGGAAGTAAAATAACAAACCAGATGGAAGAATTAAGGGTCGCTGAAAAAAAATTCCGCGAAATTTTTGAAAATGCTGTCGAAGGTATTTTTCAGTTTAATTCAAAAGGAAGGTTTATTAACGCGAACCCTGCGATGGCAAAAATTATGGGTTATAATAGCTCTGAAGCATTAATAAGCAATATCGAAGATGTAAGCCGTGATTGTTTTTACTCTTACGAAGCTTTTGAAAAAGTAAAAGAGAGTCTTGAGAAAAATAAAATTGTTACGGCACATGAAGTCTGCATAAAAAAGAAAAATGGTGATCTGATATGGGGTGCTATCTCTTTAAGAAAGGTTACTAATAAGGATGATAAGCTAATTCTTTATGAGGGATCATTAGTCGATATCTCTGATAAAAAGGAGAAAGAAGAGGCTGAAAAAAGACAAAAAACGGCTGATGCAGCCAACCAGGCCAAAACTCTTTTTATTGCTAAGATGAGCCACGAAATCAGAACACCATTAAATTCTGTTTTAGGAATGACTGAGCTTCTAAGAGAAACAGCTATGTCAAAAGACCAGAAAGAATATATTGATTTATTGTATTCTTCTGGTGAGTTTCTACAGGTTATCATCAATGACATTCTTGATTTTTCAAAAATTGAAGCCGAACAGTTTGAAATTGATAATATCAGGTTCGATCTCTCTGAAATTATTAATGATGTATCCGGTCTATTTGCATTCAAAGCGGCAGAAAAGAAGATCAATTTTCATTCGTATATTGATCCTGACGTTTCTCAGTATTTTATTGGTGATCCGGTAAGATTAAAACAAATTCTTATCAACATTATTGGCAATGCCGTAAAATTCACCAGTTCGGGAAGTGTAAAAGTTGATATCATAAAGAAAAATCTTACGGAACCTGAAGGAAATAAAGAGAAAATTCAATTTATTATCTCTGATACCGGAATTGGTATTCATGAATCTAAACAAAAATCAATCTTTGAAAGCTTCACACAGGCGGACAGCTTTGTAACAAGACAATTCGGTGGAACCGGGTTAGGTTTATCAATATGTAAAAAACTGATTGAACACATGGGTGGAGAAATTGAAGTTGAAAGCAAAGAGGGTGAAGGTACCCGTTTTAACTTTTCAATTATCTTCACTGTTCCTCCTTCTGAAACTATTTCAATTATATCAGAGTTATCAGCAGAAGTCTTATTACCTGAATTAAACATACTGCTTGTAGATGATATTGAACCAAACAGGAAAGTTATCCATAAGTTTCTTGAGAACTTTTCTGTCACCATCACTGATGCTGAAAATGGTCAGGAAGCAGTTGACAGATTTTCTGAAAACAAATATGACCTCATTCTAATGGACGTTGAAATGCCGGTAATGAATGGCCTTGATGCGACAAAAAAGATCAGAGATCTTGAAAATGAGAGCAACAGCCCCCCAACACCTCTTATTGTTCTTTCAGCACATGCTTTTGGGGAGCAAAGAAAAAAATGTTATGAATCGGGTTGTGATGATCTACTCGTTAAACCTGTAAGAAAAAAAGATTTTCTACAAGCAATAGCAAAATTAACCACACATCAGGATCTTCTGATTAAAACACCAGACCCCATAGTTGAGGCTGATGTCTTTTCCGATTTTGATAAAAAACCTGATAAGATCATTCATATAGACAGTATTTTTGAAGAATTATTCCCTGACTTCATCAAATACTTTCATGAATCACTTGAAGATATGAATCGGGCAGCTCAGAATACTGATTTTAATGAGCTATACAGACTTGGACATGGTCTAAAAGGTTCTGCCAGTAACTATGAGTTATATGATCTTGGAAATATTTTTCTAAAAATAGAAAAAGCAGCTGAAAACAAAAAAATGGAAACAATAATCTTTAATCTTAAAAAAGCAAAAGATTATATTGATACTGTTAAAGTAGGATTTGTAAACAAGGAAACTTAATTATGAATTCAAATGATACGATACAGCCGGAATCAACAAAAAAAAGAGTTTTGATTATTGATGATATCAGGACAGATTTACACCTGCTTGGAAAGCTTGTCACAGGTTTTGGTCACGAAACAATTTTAGCCGAATCAGCAATTCAGGCACTTGATCTCATTAATGAATCGATAGATCTTGTAATAGTAGATGCTATAATGCCGGGGATTGACGGATTTACTTTTGTAAAAAAAATGCGGGATATTGATTCAATAAATATTCCAACCATTATGATAACTTCACTTTCCGGACGTGAAGACAGAATACGAGCTGTTGAGGCTGGAGTTAACGACTTCGTTTCAAAACCGGTCGATAAAGTTGAATTAAGGGTTCGTATCAATTCAATGCTTAAAATAAAAGCAGCTCAGGATAAAGTACTGCATTACCAAAAAGGGCTTGAAGAGCTTGTTGAACAAAAAACCAGCGATCTGTCACTTACTTTGAGTAAAATGAATGCTATTTTAAACAGCGTTAATGTCAGTATGGTGCTGATAAATAACAACAGTGTCATAAATGCAGTCAACCAGGCATTCCTTGATCTAGCCAAACTAAATAAGCCTGATGATGCCATCGGCTGTGATTTTTTTTCACTTCTAACAACACCTCAACAGCAGAATACACTTAATGAGCTCCTTGACCATAAAAGCACAACCTATGAAAGAGATATCGAATTCCCTCAATGGGGTAACAAAGTATTCTCTGTAACATCAACACCTGTTGAAAATGATTCACATGTTCTCGTAATGAGAGATATTACTGAGAAAATTCAGGCTGATGAGCAACGTGCCCAACTATTGTCTTTATTATCACATGAGTTACGTACACCTTTAAATTGTATAAAGGGTCTTGCTGCAATCATTAATGAAGACAAAGAGCTATTAACTGAAGAGCATATCGATTATTTTGAATCAATTCAAGACTGTGGCAATCAATTGGAAATAATAGTAAATGAACTTCTTAACTTTATCCAGCTCGTCAACAATACTGAAGAATTTCAAGAAAAGAACATTGCACTGTTGCCTGTTATCAAAAAAATCGTTAATAATTTAAGCTGCGAACAAGTAAGTGGAAATCTTAGTATCGATACCCAAATAGAGGGCGATAACCCACTTCTCTTCTGTAAGGAAATGCATATTGAAGAAATTGTTAAACAAATAGTCAGCAACGCAATACGTTTCAGTACAGAAAATTCTCAAATAGATATTAAATTAATTCAAGGAGTAAATTCAATAAAGTTCATCTGTACAGATACTGGAATTGGTATATCTAAAGAAAACCTAACGAAAGTGTTTGATTCGTTTTATCAGATTGAAAACTATTTAACACGAACTAAAGACGGGCTAGGCCTTGGTCTTACAATAGCAAAACGAATTGTCAAGCTGTATAAAGGTAATATTTCTATTAAAAGTGTTGAAAATAAGGGTACCACAGTTACGGTGACATTTCCTGCCAGTTAACAGACCTCAGATCATTTTTTATCGCGAAGGAATTTTTCAAGGTAGTCGCGTACTGCTGGAACAATATAGATATCGCTGATGGGACATTCAATAAGGCACCTTGCAATAATTTCATTTTTTTCTCTGATCTTTTTATGTTTATCAACCAAAATATAATTCTCACCTTTTATCTTACAGAATCCACTTTTTACCGGCAAGCCGGTAACCCGAAAGTTTTTTTCACTAACTGAAATTTTAAATTTTTCAGCTATTTCCTGTAAATTCTTGTATATTTCTATCTGTTTCATTCTATTATCCGATAATAAAAATATATTGCAAAAAACCTGTATAACAATAGTAATATTGTTTTTTTTGTACTATGTATTATCTTTCAGTAGTAACTATTAATAATTGAAAATAAAATCAAGTTTACAAAAAAATTAATCGGAGGGAAAATGCAAAATACGTTTCAAAATTCTCAGGCTCAAACAGCTGCACATGTTAACAGATTTATATTAAGTGTATATAACTGGATGGCTATCGGGCTTGGACTTACAGGTGTTGTTGCCTACTATGTCGCAGGCAGCCAGGAAATGCTAAATATAATTTTTGGTAACAGAATCATTTTTTATGGGTTAATTATTGCGGAACTCGGTTTTGTTTTTTACTTAAGCGCAAGAATTCAAAAAATTTCATCCGGAGCAGCAACAGCCCTTTTTCTTATCTACGCAACGTTAAACGGCGCAACAATGGCCAGTATCTTCATTTTATATACAAGGTCATCCATTGTATCCACTTTTTTCATTTGTGCGGCAACTTTTGGTGTTTGCAGCCTGTATGGGATGGTAACAAAAAAAGACCTTACATCCATTGGAAACTTTATGTTTATGGGGCTCATAGGAGTCATTATTGCTTCTGTCGTAAATTATTTTTTACAAAGTTCTGCAATAGCAATGATCATCAATTATGTTGGTGTTTTAGTATTTGTTGGTCTGACTGCTTACGATACTCAGAAAATTAAACAAATGGCGTTGTCACAACCTGCAGATCTTGATTCTCAAACTGTTAGAAAGGGAGCCATTATGGGAGCTCTCTCACTTTATCTCGATTTTATTAATATGTTTTTGTTTTT
>JQIA01000280.1_pt1 | contig 24899 bp, 27 predicted proteins | sample 811431 | NCBI WGS metagenome assembly JQIA01 (sample SAMN02998118, study PRJNA258478) | marine sediment metagenome | biome: marine; feature: seafloor; material: sediment; isolation source: oil-polluted sediment collected from 3 locations (0.5 km, 0.7 km and 0.9 km)... | place: USA: Gulf of Mexico ...
TATCAGACAGCATCCAGTAGGCAAGTAAGGTGAGTATTAATAACAAGGGTAATTCTTGCTTAATGGTGGAAGAAGAAACCATTAAAGGCTTAATTAATACACTAATACCCAATACTAACGCAATATTAGTTATGTTTGAACCAATAGCATTACCAATAGCCGTATCTGGATTTCCTTGTAGAGAGGCAGCGGCAGCAACCATCATTTCAGGCGCAGATGAACCCATCGCGACAATGGTTAAACCAATTATCATTGGCGAAACACCAAGGTTTCGGGCTAACGAAGACGCGCCTAAAACGAATTTATCAGCGCTTACAACTAAAACGATAAAGGCTACCAATAAAATAAAAACTTGTTCTAACATTCATTACTCTCTTGAATTCAGGTCTTGATGTGATTAATTTGTATCATTATCAAATTGTCGCTCGTTGCGCGCTAAAAAAAAAGAAAATATTGCTTTTAAAGGGAAAATAGTCTTTTTTTGATGGAATTTAACGCATAATTTGTTGCTAATTCTTATTTAAACGTTTTTCTGTTGATCCTGAAAATAGGCGTTTTAACGTTGAAACGAAACGGCGATAAAAGATGAAAATTCAAAAAGTGGATTTAGGATCTTATTGTTTCACTGAAAAGAACAAAGAAACAAGTATATAATTCATAAAAAAACGATGTTATTAGGTATTTTAGTATTTTTAAACGTTCACTTTTTGCCTCGTTTTTTTTATATCTTTTCTATTCGATTTTTTATTTAAACGTCGCTGTACTGAACCTTTAGTGGGTTTAGTCGTTCGCCGTTTTTTTTGTATAATCATCACCGATAAAATAAACTCTTTTAGTCTATTTAGTGCATCGTTTTTATTCATTTCTTGGGTGCGATAAGATTGGGCTTTAATGATAATAACGCCGTCATTGGAAATTCGGGTATCTTTTATTGCGAGTAGTCGCTCTTTATATATCATAGGTAAGGATGAGCGCTTTATATCAAAGCGTAAATGAATAGCGGTAGCCACTTTATTAACCCGTTGACCGCCATTCCCCATAGATCGAATGGCACTTAATTCTATTTCCCAATCGGCTAAGCTAACGTTATTTGATATTTCTAACATTTTCATTTACCTTATTATTTTTAAACTTGTACCTAACGATCAGAATGACTAACGCTAACGCTTGGTATGTATACTTTATGCGATGTAATGATAATAGCTTATATGCAGGCATTACCACAGATATACCGCGCCGTTTACATCAGCATAATAATACTAAATTAGGTGCTAAGTATACCCGAGCACGTCGCCCGGTTGAACTGGTTTATAGTGAACAAGTCATGAGCAAAAGTATTGCGGCTAAGCGCGAATATTTTCTTAAAACCTTATCAAAATCACAAAAAGAACAATTAGTTAGCAAGTTTACTTGTTCTTCTATCATTGCTTAGAGATCTATTTTGTTCGTTATTTCAATATTTTAGTTCGGTTTATCATCAAACACTGTTAAAATGTATATCATATATTAGTCGTTTATATCAGAAGAAAGTATGTCGAATACAAGTATGTTTATAGAGCAGTATTGCTCTATTGCCAGTGACAAAATTAGCTTTACCCGCGAACAAGCAAGTAATTTTGCTAAGCAAGTAGCCGATGACTTCAACCCGTTGCATAATATTGACGCAAAGCGTTTTTGTGTACCCGGTGATTTACTGTTCTCAGTTATTATTGCCAAAGCTGGTTTACATAAAGAGATGAGTTTTCATTTTTCAGGTATGGTTAATGACGCCATTGAGTTAACTTTTCCTAATGAAATAAATGACACCGTTGATATTGTTGACAACAAAGAGAAAACCTATTTAACGGTTAATGCGCAAGGCGAAAAAATTCACTCTCCCGCACTCATTAATGCATTAACCAAAGCGTACGTTGATTTTTCTGGCCATACTTTTCCTGGCATTTTAGTGAAGTTAATGGCAGAACATAATGTGATGATCAACCCTAGCCGTCCTATGATTATGTATCAATGCATGGAAATTAACTTGCAGCGCCTTGATATAACGACCTTGTCGTTGCAGTTAGCTAAAACTAGCCTTACGATTGATGGAAAACGGGGTGATGCTTGGTTAGAGTTTGATCTATTAAGCGAAGGTCAAGTTGTTGGTCACGGTAGAAAACATATGCTCTTAAGTGGCTTACGTGAATATTGTCAAGACGCTGTTGATGGTATGATTACTCAATACAATGAAAGTAAAAAAGCTTATAGCCCTAGCTAAATTCGGTATATTAAGGGGCTTGGGTATATGCATACTCATCATTTTTCTACAGGGTTGTAGTCTTGCTCGAAATCTGCCCGTTGCGTTTGTTTATTTTCACTACAGGTAGCAAATTCGGTTAAGCTTTTAGGCCGTTGACATTGTATTGGTTGTTGATAATAACGCAGCCATGCTCGCTGTTTATCCCCTTGATATTTGGATTTAATGATAACGGCATGACTCGTTTTAAATGGTGTGGCTAATTTGAGCGTTTTTTGATTATTTTTCTGGTTAGCCCGCTTTGGTTTAACACGGTACTTTACTGGTTTTATTTTTCTTTTTTTATTCTGTTTATTTTGTTTTTTACTTTTCTCTTGTTCACACTTCCACCAGACATTTCGAGCTTTATCTTCACGTTTTCGTAAACTTTTAGCCCTAGCCAACGAATGGCTATCGCGCTGCATAGCTTGAATTTTGTGGAGTTTTGCCAACAAAGGCTTACAATGCTTTTTAGCCAAAATCGTTGGGCTAGTAAAACAGCAGCCAATAAAAAGTAACAATAACAAAAATAAATGCATCATTCAGTCCTTGAAGTTTTAATTTAAATTGGTATAAATCAAAAATATCCTTTTTTTAATCATAGACTATAATGTTAAATTAGACGTAAAGTTATTGTTGTTTTTCTGCATTAATAATACAAGTGTTAATTATTAAATGGTCTATTTTATACGCCATAAAAATGCCTAAACACAAGACATTTATTTTATTGAATTCAAATATCAACTATTCTAATGAGTGAATAAATAACGCAGTAGTTGGCGGTTTTAACTACTATAAATGATCACCTATTTAGTGATATTGATGGTATAAGCCAAAACAGGGATTGTTAACATGTATTTCTTATTGAATATTTTACTTTGTTTAGCCTTATCAACTTCCTTCGCTTTTAGTGCCGATCAGAAAAAACCAGCCATTCAACATGCAACTCGTTTTAAAACAATTGAGAATATTAAACAGTATTGGGTTTCTGAAAAATTGGATGGCATGCGCGGATATTGGAACGGTGAAGAGCTCCTTAGTCGTCAAGGTAATATTATTCATAGCCCAAAATGGTTTACAAAGCATTGGCCAAAAACAGTAATGGATGGTGAGTTATGGCTTGGACGAGATCAGTTTCAACAGACACTCTCTTGCGTTAGAAAAAAAAAGAGTGATGCGTATTGTTGGCAAAAAGTTCAATTTATGATTTTTGATTTACCTAACCATACGGGTACTTTTACCAACCGAATAAACGAGATGAAAATATTGGTAAATAAAAATCCGTCCCCTTACTTAGGCATGATTAAACAATTTAAGTTAAGTACTACCAAGCAGCTTGAAACTAAGCTGAATCAGATAATTGCTAATAAAGGTGAAGGTCTAATGCTACACCGTGGTAACGCTTATTATCATCGTGGTAGAAGTAGCAATATATTGAAATTAAAGAAGCACCAAGACGCTGAGGCAGTGGTTATTGCCCATATTGCTGGTAAAGGTAAATACTTAGGAAAATTAGGCTCAATAAAAGTTGAGTTGGCAAATGGCATTACTTTTAAAATAGGTTCAGGGTTTTCGGATAAAGACCGAAGTAACCCGCCAGCCATAGGTAGTATTATCACCTTCAAATATAATGGCAAGACACAAGCAGGTATACCAAGGTTTGCTCGCTTCTTACGTATAAGAAGCAGTGACTAGGCGCAGAAGCTAAGCAGCACGAGATCCTAGTATTTAAACTCTAGGGGCTGGCTGATAGATAAAAACCAAGACTTTGAGTCCTTTGCCCATATGTGCTTCCTTAAAAACATTAGGATTAGCAATGCGTTGCTCAAACACACAGTTTGGGCATTCTCTCGCTACTTCATCCTTCAAAAATTGTTCATCAAGATTAGGTGAGTTTAAACACAGCATCAGCTTAGCGCCTGAGTTCATCCATTGTGGTATTCTACGGATAATCTTAGCGTAATCGCGCTCAATATTTACACTACCCTTTTGAAAAGAAGGTGGATCGCAAACCATTACATCGTACTTGCCATACTTTTTAATGCGGCTGTTTGATTTAAAAATATCAACACCTTCAAATATTATTTGTTTACCCTCTTTTTTTGCAAGATGATTCAATTGATGGTTTTCACGCCCTTTACTTAACGAGGATTTACTTAAATCAATGTTTACAACTTGCTTTGCTCCTCCTGCTGTTGCTGCAACAGAAAATGCACAGGTGTAAGCAAATAAGTTAAGCACATTTTTATTATTCGCGTGTTTTTTTAACCAAGCTCGACCATTCGCCATGTCTAAAAACAAACCGCTATTTTGCGATTTACCAAATTCAATATGAAATGACAAGCCGTTTTCAGTCACTGTAGTGTGTGTTACTAATTCACCTAATAGTACTTGTGTTGGTGCAAATTTTTTATAACGATACTGCACTTGCACGCTGGTACAGTCAGGTATTAATATTTGTAAAGCCTGTGCTTGCGCTAATAACCACGGTTCATCACAAGCTTGATAAAGGGTGATTAAAATAACGGGTGAAAACCAGTCAACATTAATGTGTTCAAGCCCTTTATAAGCATGTCCCCGACCATGAAATAGTCGTTGGGCATCAGTAAAGTGAGTAGCAGAAATATAGTCAATCATAAGTATTTTGTTTTACAGTAAAATGGCTGGGCAATATTAACATTGAGCGGCTTAACCTTTCATAAGTTTTGTCATAGTAGCTGAAAATAATCCCTACATTGTCAAAGCAAATAAATTTAATTTAAAGAATTTTTGAGCAACGGTATTAACAAAAATGGCGAATATAATTATTGGAATAAAAGTACCTAAAGAAAAGTTAATATAGCTTTCTACCCAAGAGCCTATATAACCATTGTTACCAATACTTAACTGTTCAGATAAATTTTTAGTTTTCCATCGGTAACTAACAAATATGCATAATAGAAAGCCATTGAGTGGTAAAATAGTGTCGTAAAAAATATCATAAACAATGTCAAAGAAAGATTTAGTGCTACCTGAGTATGCAGTAAACTCAGTAAAAAAAGTTACCATACCGAAAGAAACGGTAGCGAAAACAGTTAAAACACCTGCGCTCATTAATAAAATAGATAATGCTTTTTTACGGTGATATTTTTTCTCCGTTATTAAATAAGAAACAGGCACTTCCATAATTGAAACTAAAGACGTAATTGCGGCAAAAAACACTAAAAGAAAAAAGAAAGCGGCAACAGCACTAGCACCAATGTAGCCAAGGGATGTTTGCAAGCCTAAAAATATCTTAGGTAAAAAAGTAAAAATTAATGACACTGAGCTATCGCTTAGTTCACTTGGATTAACGTCAGGATCAAATGAAAATACGGCAGGCAGAATCATTAAACCCGCAACAAAAGCAACACTTGTATCAGTAATTGCGACTAACTTAGCTGAATTAGGAATGTTGGTTTGATTATTTATGTACGAGCCATAGGTGATTAAAATCCCCATACCTAACGATAATGAAAAAAATGCTTGGGATAATGCGCTATTTACAACACTGGGTGTTATTTTACTGGCATCGGGAATTAAAAAAAATTTTACGCCTTCAATCGCATGATCAAGTGATAGTACATAAATAACCATGATCACTAACATCACAAACAATGTAGGCATCAAAATTTTTGCTGCTTTTTCTATACCTTCCTTAACCCCTGAGACTAAAATAAAGCTCACAATGGCCGCAACAACAGCCATAGCAATAAACAAGTAGGGGCTATTAATAAATTCGCTAAAACCAGTATTACTTGCTAAGTAATCTAAACTTCCTGACAAAGTTAAAACGATATAACCAAAAATCCATACAGTGATAACCATATAAAATACAGCAATCATAAAAGGTGTTAACACGCCTAACAAGCCAGCAATACGCCATAAAATACTATTGCTACTTAACGATTTATAGGCTCCTACGGGTTCTTTTGCGGTCTCTCTACCAACGGCCATTTCTGCAATCATCACCGGAAGGCATATTAAAAAGACGAACAGTGCATACATGAGTAAAAAAGCGCCACCACCATTTTTAGCTGCATTTACTGGAAAACCAACTAAATTTCCAATACCTACAGCAGAGCCAGCCGCGGCAAGAATAAAACCAATGCGTGAGCTAAAGTGCTCTCTCGATGCGCTCATAACGTTCCTTTATTTATTGTTGTCACTTGTCGAAAAATAGTTACCTAGAAAACAATTTAGGATTCATTACGGATAAAATTCCTGAGGCATCTTCTGCAGCTATATCAGTAACTTGTTCTATATCTTTTGGGCTTAACTTTAAACTTTGACATAAAGAATCATCAATTAATTCATCATAATCAAACGCATCACCATGACTATCAAGCAAGGCTAAGCGTGACGCTAAATTTAAGACTTTAACATCTTTATTAATTTGGTTGCTTTGTGCTTGATTAAAATGACGAATTGGAATGATAATTTTTTCTGGTAACTGCCAAATTTTTAGTAATTCAGCTGAAACATCTGTGTAAGTAAAGCCTAAGGCTAAATCCTGTAAATCCCAAGGTAGATTATCGCTGTTATATTGTTCACATTGTGTTGCTATTTCAGGGCTGATTTTTGCCACTAACAACTCACCAAAATTTTGTAATAAGCCAGCAACAAAAAGGCGCTCTATGTCTTTAATTCCTGCTTTAATCGCTAAGTTTTTTGTCACTAATCCACAAAAAACACTCATCCGCCAAAAGCGTTTTAAATCTATCGCTTGGTTTTCAAAGTGCTTAAAAGCCGATGCTGCTACATCCACTAGCATCATATTATAAATGGCTTTCGTACCAATAATGGTGATAGCTCGAGAAATAGTACTTATTTCTCCAGGAAATTGATAAATAGCACTATTAGCAATTTGTAATAACCGAGAAGTCATTGAAGGGTCAATGCTGATAACATCAGCAAAATCACTGATTTCAGAACTCGCATCTTCCATTAAATCTTTTACTTTAAAGCAAGCGTCGGGTAAGGCAAAAGAGCCATTAGCTTGCAGTGCATATTCACGTGCGTTCATAACTATCCTTATAAAAAATTAAAAAACTTATGATTAGCGCAATTATTGATGAAAGCGATAAAGAATGCAAAAAAAGTATGCACCTGATAATGTTCGCTTTGTTTATTTACTGCTATTTGATAACCTGCGTTGATATTGTCAGTCTCAAATTTTTTATTGAAATGATAATTATTGAATTCAAGCGGTGTATAACTAGTTTAAAAAAACAACATGACAGATGTTTTTTTAAACTAATAGAGGTCTAAAGCTGATATATTTTAGCTTTGGAATGTTGAGGTTACTAAACTTTTGATCAGTTTACTTGTATGCGAGTAATATCAGCACCTAATGCTTGTAACTTATCTTCTATTTTTAAGTAGCCACGATCGATATGATAAATTCTATCAACTTGTGTTGGTGTTGTTGCGACTAAACCAGCAATCACCAAGCTTGCCGATGCACGTAAATCAGTTGCCATCACTTGTGCACCATTTAAAGTATTAACACCTTTAACAATAGCTGTATTTCCTTCAAGCGTGATATCTGCGCCCATACGTTGTAATTCTGGTACATGCATAAAGCGATTTTCAAAGATAGTTTCAATAACGGTTGAGGTACCTTGAGCTAAAACATTCATGGTCATGAATTGGGCTTGCATATCCGTTGGAAAAGCTGGATGTGGCGCGGTTTTAACGCTAACGGCCTTAGGTTGCTGGGTCATTTCTAGCTCAATCCACTCTTGGCCATCACTATCCTTACCGGTGGTGATTTTAGCGCCTGCTTCAGTTAGTTTAGCCAGTACTGCTTCAAGTGAGCGAGGGTCAGTGTGTAAACATTTCACCTTACCCTGAGTAACTGCAGCAGCAACAAGAAAAGTACCGGTTTCAATTCTATCAGGCATTACTCTGTATTCAGTGCCACATAGTTCTGCAACACCTTCAATGGTTAATGTGTTTGTTCCAGCACCAGAGATTTTAGCTCCCATACTTGTTAAGCAATTAGCAAGATCAACTATTTCAGGTTCACGGGCAGCATTTTCAATAACGGTAGTGCCATCAGCCAATGCTGCGGCCATCATCAAATTTTCAGTGCCTGTAACGCTAACAATATCCATAAAAATATTAGCGCCTTGTAAGCGGGCAGGTTTACCTTTACATAGTTTTTTCGCAACAATATAACCATTTTCAACATCAATATCGGCAGCCATCGCCTTAAGACCTTGAATGTGTAAATTAACTGGACGAGCCCCAATAGCACAACCGCCTGGAAGAGATACTTCAGCATGGCCCATACGTGCAAGTAGAGGGCCAAGCACTAAAATAGAGGCTCGCATGGTTTTTACTAAATCATAAGGAGCACAGCATTCAGTAATATTACTGGCATCTATACTAAGCTTATCATCACTTAACCACTGAGTTTTTGCACCTAGCTGCCCTAATAATTTAACCGTTGTTAAAATATCATTTAATTGAGGAACATTACTAAAAACAATCGGCGTTTTTGATAATAAAGACGACATGAGAATAGGAAGTGCGGCGTTTTTAGCGCCCGAGATTATGACTTCACCTTGAAGGGGATTGCCACCAATAACTTTAAATGCGTCCAAAATAACTTTCTTTCTTATAATATTGATTAAAATGTGTGGTGATTATTTAACCACCATGAGTAGAGCAAAACCATTATCACATTAATTTGTTTAGCGAGCAGCTTTTTATTTATGCAGCGGCAAGTAAAGGCAAAGTAATATTAGCGAGGCGAAATAATAATAGTAAGGCAATAAACCGTGTGTAATCTTAGTCTAGTCAATGTAGAGCTTCACTTTGTTCAGGTTAACTTATCAGAATAAAACAATAAGCTGAATAGGTAGAGTGATATTAACGCATTAGAGATTAAACATTTTGTCTCGTTGCCACTGGGTTTTGGTAAATGTTTTTACCGTAACAGCATGAATACTACCACTTCTAATTGCATCAGCTAAAGCTGAAAATACGACTTGTTGACGTTTAATGCGTGATAAATCACCAAACATATCGGCAACAGCAACAACACTGCATTGTGAACCATCAAACTTTACGTGTAATTCATCAAGTTCAAGAGCATCATTTATTATTTTTTCAATTTCAATTACTTCCAAGGGAATTCCTTAATGTTTTAATAAGCTTCAAGCGGCAAAAAACCATTGACACCACTTAAGTTAATCAGTTTTTCTAATTTAATAGGAAGATTAACAAAACTAAGCTGGCAATTATTTGCTTTCGCTTGTTCAAGCAAATAAAAAAACCATGCAAGTCCTGCTGTATCTATGTGAGAAAGTTTTGCTAAATTTATAATGACAGCCGATGGCGTTAACAGCTGTTTAATTGACTTCTTAGTAATACTTGTTACTGATAAACGGGTAAGTTCACCTGTTAATGTAACTATTTGTTTATTTTTATTCTGACTAAAAGATAGGTGAATAGTAGCCATCAATTAGCTCACTTTTGTGTGTGTTGATTTATCTTTGAAAATGATATTACGGCTACTTTTCTTTTCCAATAATTCAGTAACATAAGACAAACCCTTTTGACGAATTATACCACCAAGCTCTGCTTGTTTACTATCAAGTAAACTAACGCCTTCAGCAACCAGATCGTAAGCTTTCCATTCGTTGGTTTTTTTATTTTTTCTTACCTTAAAAGAGACGTCGATATTTTCTCGACCTGGCATAATAATGATAGTACCTACTGCCACAATCCGTTTATCACTAAACTTTTTAGATGGTGCAAATTCTACTTTTTGCTTATCATATAAAGTGAAAACTTGTGCGTAAGAAGTGATTAAATACTCTCTGAAAACAGGCACAAAGGCTTTAAGTTCTTGTTTACTTACTTTTTTATAGTGTTTGCCAATAACTTTAAAAGCTGCATATTTATAATTGATATATGGAATTAATTCTTCACGAACAATATCTTTAAGTAAGTTTGGGTTTGCTTTAATTGCTTGTTCTTCTGCAGCAAAACGGTTAAAAGTATTACTTGCCACCTCTTTAATCATTAAGTAGGGGTCTTTTTTATCCACTAAAATACGTACTGAACTGTTTGATAATTCAGCTTTCTCTTGCGGTAAAACCCTAGTTTTGCTTTGATCAGCAGCAGTCACTGAAAAAATACAGCTAAATGATAATATTGCTATGGTTAGTCTTAATTTTCGCGTTAGCATAAGGTTGTTAATTGACATAAAACTCATTACTCGTCACCACTTCCTTGGCTAAATAAAAATTGACCGATCAATTCTTCTAAAACTAACGCTGGCTTTGTGTCTTCAATGTAATCATCTGGTTGTAGAATATCTAAAGATTCATCCATAAAACCTGGCTGTATGCCTACATATTGTTCACCGAGTAAACCCGCGGTTAAAATAGCAGCAGACGTTGCCTCTGAAAACTGATTATAGTGACTATAAATATTCATGGTTACTATCGGCGTATAATCTTCACTATCAAGTGAGATTTTACTCACTCGACCAACGACCACGCCACCTACCTTTATTGGTGAACGTACTTTTAAACCGCCAATGTTATCAAATTTGGCATAAAGGTTATAACTTTCTCCGCCACCTGAAATACCAGTATTAGCTACTTTAAGTGCTAATGTTAACAATGCTGCAATACCTAAGGCGACAAAGAAACCTACCAATAACTCTATTTTTTTTGACATCATGCTTTTCACCAATTATTTTATTAATTTATGCTATTTAATTATTCTATTATTTATTTTAGGAATCTTAGATTATCTCGCAAACATGAGAGCAGTTAAAATAAAATCAAGTCCTAATACCAATAATGATGATTGTACCACAGTAGAGGTAGTCGCCCGAGAAATTCCCTCAGACGTTGGCTCACAATCATAACCTTTGTAAACGGCTATCCAAGTCACTACAAAAGCAAAGACGACACTTTTGATAAAGCCATTTAAAATATCTTTATGAAAATCGACTTGTTCCTGCATTACTGACCAAAAAGTACCACTATCAACACCTAGCCAGTCAACACCCACTAAATGTGCACCTAAAATACCAACCATGGAAAATATTGCGGCTAATAAAGGTAGGCTAATAAAACCCGCCCAAAAACGCGGAGCAATAACTCGACGTAAAGGGTCAACAGCCATCATTTCCAAACTAGATAATTGTTCTGTTGCTTTCATCAAACCAATTTCTGCGGTTAAAGCAGAACCCGCTCGCCCAGCAAATAATAATGCAGCGACTACAGGGCCTAATTCACGTAAAAGCGATAAGGCCACCATAGGCCCAAGGCTAGCTTCTGCGCCATACCCAACTAAAATAGTATAGCCTTGTAAAGCTAACACCATTCCAATAAAACCACCTGATACAACAATAATAACCAATGACATAACGCCAACACTATAAAGTTGCTGTATTAATAAGGGTAAATTTTTACGTGGATTTGGTGTTTGTAATATAGCAGAAATGAGTACGATAACGGCACGGCCTAAACCACTGATTAATGAAAGGGTATTTCGGCCTAACTGTTGAATTGAATTTATCACTTAACACCCCGCAGTTGTGCTGTTAATGGTGTCTTAATCAATTCATCTTGATAATTTGGTGCGGTATAATGGAATGGCACAGGACCATCAGCTTCACCTTGCACAAACTGTTTCACCAACGGTGATTGATTTTGTCGTATTTGTTCAGGTGAACCTTGACCAATAATTTTTTGCTCGGCCACAATATATATATAATCAGCAATACTCATTACTTCGGGTACGTCATGAGAAACCACAACAGACGTTAATCCTAAAGCATCATTTAAAGAACGTATTAAACGAACAATAACCCCCATCGAAATAGGATCTTGTCCAGCAAAAGGCTCATCATAAAGAATTAATTCAGGATCAAGTGCAATAGCCCGCGCTAAAGCAACCCGACGTGCCATACCACCTGATAGTTCACTAGGCTGCAATGATCTTGCACCTCGCAGCCCTACAGCTTCAAGTTTCATCAAGACTATTTTTTCAATAATGGCTTCGGGTAAGTCGCTGTGTTCTCGAATAGGGAAAGCTATATTTTCATAAACGCTCATGTCAGTAAAAAGTGCACCACTTTGAAATAACATACTCATTCGTTTACGCGTTTCATATAAAGCGCTGCGTGATAATTTGGGTATATTTTTACCGTCAAATAATATTTGCCCACTTTGAGGGCGAATTTGACCACCAATTAAACGTAATAGGGTTGTTTTTCCTATGCCACTAGGCCCCATTATTGCGGTTACTTTTCCTTTAGGAATAGACAGACTAATATCATCATAAATAACCCTGTCACCTCGTTTAAAGGTTAGGTTGTTTATTTGAACTAAGTTGTCATCATTATTTGGTACAGTCATAAATTAACATTAATATTATTTGTTAAGAACAGTTATTACCCGTATTACCTCAAGGTGCAGGGTTCAACTGGAATTAGGCACATTTTAGGCAAGGTATTGATTGACAATAGTCGTTATGCTCGGTAATTGCTTCTGCATTACTCTAGTGTTCTACATCCATGTAGGAATATTGTCTAAATCAATAACGCTGCATAGAATGTTTCTAAACTAGTCCTACGGGGGGGTTGAGCAAATCATGCTCTTCGCTGTGTAGGGTATTATTAAAAGCATCATTCTTTTGAATAAAGTAATTTTACCTGAGACAAAATAATTGTTCACTAAAAATTAACAATTATACCCAATCAGGTACCGAATCAGCGTTAATTACTTCTTCATAAGTCGGGCGAGCCCTCACTACTGCAAAATTATCACCTTTAACCATGATTTCTGGTGCTAACATTCTGGTGTTATAGGTAGAAGACATCGCTGAACCATAAGCACCACAGCTCATAATAGCGATCAAATCACCTGATTTAGAAGCATTCACTTGACGATTTTTAGAAAAAGTATCACCAGTTTCACAAACTGGGCCAACAACATCATAGATTTTTTGTTCATTATTAGTAATATCTACCGCTAAAATATCATGATGGGCATCGTACATACTTGGGCGAATTAAATCATTCATCCCAGCATCTAATATTAAAAACTGACGTTCTTCACCCGTTTTAACAAAAACGACACTTGAGACTAAAATACCGGCATTACCTAACAAAGAGCGACCAGGCTCAACCACAATTTTACATCCTAAATGTGCTAATTGTGTTTTAGCAATATTAGCATAATCTTTTTTGCTAGGAATGACTTCATCGTCATAGGTGATCCCTAAGCCCCCGCCAATATCAATTACGGTGATTTCATGACCGTCAGCTTTTAGATCTGTCACTAATTGAGCGATACGTTTATAAGCTTCTTCAAAAGGTGCTAATTCGGTAAGTTGCGACCCTATATGAACATCAACACCTTGCACTTTTATATTAGGTAATGCGGCTGCTTGTTTATAAGCAGCACGAGCATTACTAATAGGAACGCCAAATTTATTCTCGGATTTACCCGTTGATATTTTTGCATGGGTATTAGCGCAAACATCAGGGTTAATACGAAAAGCAATCGCTGCAATTTTGTTTAAACGGCTTGCTACTTGGCTGATTAATTCAATTTCAGGTTCAGATTCAACATTAAATTGAAAAATCCCCTCACTTAATGCATATTCAATTTCAGCTTCAGTTTTAGCAACACCAGAATAAACTATTTTATTTGCTGGAATACCCGCACAGCGAGCTCGGCGAATTTCACCCATTGAAACCACATCGGCACCAGAGCCTAATTTTGCTAAGGTTGAAAGTACGGCTTGGTTGCCATTAGCTTTTACTGCATAGCAAATCAATGTGTTTTGATCTGAGAAAGCTTGTTGATATTGTTGAAAGTTTTGTACGATTGCTGTATTTGAATAGCAATAAAAAGGTGTTCCTACTTGTTTGGCAATATCGCTAATCGCAACATTTTCAGCAAACATTTGCTTATTTAGGTAAGGAAAGTGGGTTTTATTTGTCATGTGTTTATCTTTAATTGTAGAGCTAGCTTAGAATGTTGGATAAACTATTCTAAGCCAGTGGTATATTCAAGCTATATTATGATTTTTATTTCTAACTCTAACTCTGTTACTTTGTGATCCTCTCTATGTCTTTTAAAAAAAACGGTTCAATACAGTGCCTAATAAAATATTAACAATGGTTAGTTTAGCCGCATTTGTTTGCTTTATTTGTTTTGTTGCTCCTATTGGACACTGTAAAGAAGCGCCGCTAATATTTAAATCAGCACTTAAAGAAAAGTTAGCACAAAAAATCATCTTGGATTTTCGTTACTTTTGCCCTGACGTTAGCAAAGAGGAAGCGGCACAAAAATATTTTCGTTGTGTAACACCTGTAACTAAACTGCATAAAGAGTTAGCACAGTTAATCACCGACACGTCATTAGGTGGGGTGATTTTATTTTCTGAAAATATCGAAACAGTTGAACAAACGGTAACGTTAACAAGTGATTTACAAAATGCAGCATTAAATTCAGCGGTAGGGTTACCGTTATTTATTTCTACTGATCAAGAAGGAGGGCGTGTTGTTCGTATTCCGCGAGCAATAGGTACTTCATTTGCTGGTAATATGGCGATTGGTGCAACTTACGCCAAACATGGTGATAAATATGCGCGTAAAGTGGGACAAATCTTAGGAAATGAACTTAACGCATTAGGCATTAATGTTGAGCATAGCCCTAATGTTGATGTGAATATTAACCCTGAAAACCCCGTCATTAATGTACGTTCTTTTAGTGAAAAACCTCAAGTAGTTGCTGATTTAGGTATTGCTATGCTTGAAGGTATTCAATCAACAGGTGTTATAGCGACGTTGAAACATTTCCCCGGGCATGGTGATACCAGTACCGATAGTCACACCGGTTTACCTAAAGTCATGCATAGTTTAGTTAAAGTAAATAATGTTGATTTATACCCTTTTAAGCAAATTATAACTAATTCAAATGTGAAAATGATCATGACTGCGCACATTCAATACCCTGCACTTGATAAAAGTGAAGTAGTCAATAAATTGGGCAAGTCGATGATTAAACCTGCAACGTTGTCGAAAAAAATATTAACGGATTTACTTCGTCATGATATGAATTATCAGGGATTAATTATCACCGATGCCTTAGATATGGCTGGCATTAGTCGTTTTTTTACGCCGTTAGAAGCTGTATTTGCTAGCTTTGATGCAGGTGCAGACATAGCGATGATGCCGATTGAAATTAGAACTCAAGGTGATATTGAGCGTTTTAAACGCTTCCTTGAAGATCTTGCTATTAAAGTAAGTATGGTAAAGGCGGTAACAATAAAAGAAGAGCCCTCAATGATTGATAAAATTAATCGATCAATTGGTAGAGTATTAACGGCAAAGCAGTTTCTTTCTAAACAAAAAATATTTAATCAGCAGTTAGCGCTAAATATTGTTAAGGCTGAAAGCACACTAGGTAACAAACAACACAGAGCGACGGAATTAGCGTTAGCAGCGCATGCTATTGTTGAAGTCAGTAAATCCGCGCAGTTAAGTCATATTCAGGGAAAATTTAAAAATATTCAAATAATTTTCCCACAACCTGAGCAAAGTGATGCTTTTACTGGTTATTTATCGGCTAATGAAAACAACTTACCTAGTCATTTGTACGGTAATTCATATAGTAAAACAGTAATTAATCAATCTAGTTTAGAACATTATGATGAAAGTGAATTATTTCCAATGATTAGTACTAGCGATCTTGTGATTGTTGCCAGTGATAATAAAAAATCAGGTGTAGATATAGGTGGCGCTGAAGATTTAAAAGGGACTACAAATATAGAATCTACCGCTATGGTTTTAACAAAAGAAAAACTTAATTATAACGCTAAAGCGCTGAAAATTTTAACCTATGCTAAAAAACAGGGAAAAACCACTATTTTTGTTAGCTTGAAGTTACCCTCAAAATTAAGCCCGTTTATTCAGCAAAGTGATTGGGTTTTAGCTACATTTGATGGTAATACTTACATTGATTCTGTAACGAATAAAAATGTATCACCATCACTTTTTGCACTGAGTGAGGTCTTGTTAGGAAATAAAAAGCCGACAGGTGTTTTACCAATAACACTTTGAATTTATAAAGTTATCAGTTGTTTTTTTCTAAAAATGGTTAGAGGTAGGTAGCTCCATTTATAAAACAAAGTTTAACCATAAAGGAATAGTGATCATACTAATGAGTGTGGTAAGTACTACAGTACCCGCAACAACGTGTTGATGTTGTTGGTGAGTTGCCGCAATTAAATAAGCGGTTGACGCAGTAGGGCAAGCACTTAATACCACCAATACAGTGACAATAAGTGGTTCAAGGTTGAACAGATACTGACTTGCAAATAGTACTAAACAGGGTAATAAAATTAATTTACCTATACAAGCAATACTAATAAACGTTAACTCTTGGCGTACGTGATAAAAGGCTAATGACCCACCTAAAATAAACAGTGCTAATGTTATTGCTGGTTTTCCCATTAACGCTAAACTGTCTTGGAAAAAGCTAGGTAAAGTTATGCCTAATAGGTTAATTGTTAAGCCAGATAATATGCTAATAATTAGAGGGTTATGTATTGTTTGCTTAATAAAATTTAACCAGTAAATATGCTTTCGTTGCTCATTTTTATCTATTTTTGTTGTAAAAGCGCTAGTTAAAGCAAAAAGAATAGCACTATGAAATGCAACAATAAGAAAAACAATACCGATAACCTGTTCACCAATAGCGGCTAATAATACGGGTAAGCCAACAATCACCGTATTGGAATAACTTGCGCTTAACGCAAATACCGCTGAAGCGGCGCGGTTTTTTGAATGATAGTTATTTGTTTTGTTATTTGTTTTATCGTTGCTTTTATCACGATAAAAATAATAATTAATAAGCCAAATAATGCCATAGCAAACGAGTATTGGCAGGTAAAAAGCCGCAAATAATTGAGGGCTAACCTGATCACTAAAGTCAGCTTTTGCCATTTGATAGAATAAAAAGGCAGGGATACTAATTGAAAAGGTAAATTTACTCACTGTGTTAAGTTGCTCTTTACTTAACCATTTGCTTTTGGTGCAAATAAAGCCAATAAAAGCGACTGTAATCAGCGGTGCAATAACAGAGATGATATTCATAGCGAGAGTAATACTATCTTAGGTGTAACTTTGTTCAAAAAAACTCTCAATTATCAGTCGTGCGGATTCAGCATCAATATTATCTTTTTTTAAATTTTTATAACCACCACGCGCAAATAGTTGCTCTTTTGCATCGGCCGTTGTTAAACGTTCATCTTGAAAGGCCACTTTCACGCCAAAACGGCCAGCAATACGGTTGCCAAATTTTCTTGCTGCTAAGGTAAGTGGTTGCTCACTACCATCCATATTCAACGGTAGGCCAACAACGATAATATCAGGTTGCCATTCTTTTAAATATCGACCTAAAGAATCCCAGTTAGGAATACCATCATTTGCTTTAATAGAACCAAGCGGAGAAGCACTGCCAGTAATTTCTTGCCCGACAGCAACACCGATATATTTTTTACCAAAATCAAAGCCAAGAATAGTACGCAGACCTATTTGTGTTGAATTTTTGTTTGTCATTTTGACTACCTTTAGAGTTACGCTAGGGTTTGCTTAGCGTATTGGCACTTTTTTTAAGTTTATTACGGGTAATTTACAGCTTGTAACGGCTTTACGCATGGCCAATATCTGATGATAAATGAGCTATGTCTATACCCAATTTTTCGGTAGCTTTCTGCCAACGCTGCTCAATGGGTGTGTTAAATAAAATATCACTGTCAGCAGCTATTGTTAACCAAGAATTTGTTTGTAATTCAGCTTCAAGTTGGCCAGCTTCCCAGCCAGCGTACCCTAAAGTAACCATAAATTGTTCAGGTGCCTTTTTTGTACCTAAAGCTAATAAAATATCTTTAGAGGTAGTGATCATTATCTCTTTACTTAATGCTAATGAGTTTGTCCAACCTTGTTGAGTACGATGTAAAACAAAGCCTCTATTTTGTGAGATAGGGCCACCAGAAAGTACGAGCTGTTCCAAAGCATTATCATTAGGTTGATTATCAATTGATTGCGTATCTAATTGGCTGTCTAGTTGATTGTTTGAATGATTTCCTCCGTTACCACTATCGCTGTCGCTATCCGTTTTATTTTTACCGCTGCCTTCGGTATCAATTTGTGTTAACAATTCTTGCAAGGTAATGTTAATAGGCATGTTGATAATTAAACCCATAGCACCTTCCTCGTTGTGCTCACAAATATAGGTAACGGTTTTATTAAAATAACCATCAGCTAAAGAGGGCATAGCAATTAAAAATTGGTTTTCTAAACTTTGCATGTTTCACCTTTGGTATGTAAGCGAGAATAAATTCCCGTTTACATTATTTTTGTCTTTGAAAATAGTCATTCAAAACTAGGATCTTTTGATATTTTCTTCAATTGCATCCATTAATTTACCACTAATATTAATAGGGTAGGCAGCTTCTATTTCTCGAATACAGGTTGGGCTAGTGACGTTTATTTCAGTCACTTTATCACCAATAACATCTAAACCAACAAAATATAAGCCACGCCTTTTAAGTTCCGGTGCTATTGTTTCAGCAATCAATTTATCACTTGGGCTTAATGGTCTGGCAACACCTCGACCTCCTGCGGCTAAATTACCACGGGTTTCACCTTGCGCGGGAATACGGGCTAAGCAATAAGGCATTGGCTCACCGTTAACAATAAGAATACGTTTATCACCATCTACAATTTCTGGCATATATTCTTGTACCATAGCGTATTGCTGACCATGATTAGTTAAGGTTTCTATTATGACACCAACATTGACATCATCTTCCTTTATACGAAAGATAGAAGAGCCACCCATACCATCAAGCGGTTTGATAATAATATCTTTTAATGTTTGGTGAAAAGCTCGTATTTGAGCATCATTTCTAGTGACTAAAGTACGTGGAGTTAAATCAGCAAACCAAGCGGTGAATAATTTTTCGTTACAATCGCGTAAGCTTTGAGGTTTATTCACGATTAACGTACCTTCAACTTCTGCACGTTCAAGCATATACGTTGCGTAAATATATTCAGTATCAAACGGGGGATCTTTACGCATTAAAATAGCGTCTAGATCGCTTAGAGCAATATCTTGTATATCAGACAATTCGTACCAATGATTAGCATCGTCAAACACCTTTATTTTTTGTGTACTTGCGCGAGCTTGACCACGGTCAAGATATAAGTCCTGCATTTCCATGTAGTAAATTTCATAACCACGCTTTTGGGCTTCAAGCATCATTGCCATGGAAGAATCTTTGGCAACTTTAACGGTTGAAATAGGATCCATTACGATACCGAGTTTTATAGAAGCTTTATTTGTCATTTAATATCTCTTTGTTTATTTCACATGGATTTAACGTAAATCGCCAAACCGACATTGTAACGCGGTAATTGCTGTTAACGCAGCCGTTTCTGTTCTTAATACTCTTGGTCCAAGTAAAATATCTTGAAAATAGGCTGTATTCGCTTGATTTATCTCTTCATCAGACAGTCCACCTTCAGGCCCTATTAAAAGCCTAACGCGTTGCTTATTCACACAAGCCTCTACTGGTAAGGTCATAATAGAATGCGTTGCTTTTGGGTGTAAGTTTAGTTTTAACGCATTGGTTTGCTCATTAAGCCAATCTTGTAAAAACATGGGTTTAGTTACTTCAGGCACAAGGCATCGGCCACTTTGTTCGCAAGCACTAATCACTATTTTTTGCCATTGCGCTAATTTTTTAATTAATCGCTCGCCTGATAATTTAACACCACAACGCTCGGTAAATAAAGGTGTTATTTTATTCACACCAAGCTCTACCGATTTTTGTAAAGTGTAGTCCATGCGGTCGCCACGAGAAATACCTTGACCTAAATGTATAGTCAATGGCGACTCATTAGCGATATGTTCTTTACTTAGTAATTCGACACTGGCTTGTTTTTTATTAACATTAAGTAACCTTGCACTATATTGGTAAGGTTCAGTACCATTAAAAAGTGTAACCAAGTCACCTTGTTTTAATCGTAACACTCTAATGATATGGCCAAAGGCATCATCGGATAATTCTACCGTTTGATGTAAAATTAAAGGGCTATTTTGATAAATTCTGGGCGCGCGCATAATAATTGAGAATATTTAAGCTTGTCTGTGTATTCAAAATAAGGGCAAACAGACTAAAATACAATGAAAGAAGGTAAAAAAAATGCGCCTATAAAAATAGACGCATAAAACATGAAACTTACCTAATAATGAAAGGGAATAACATTACTATTAAGTTAGAGTGTATTTTTTCAAAAAAGTTCAATTAAGTTCAAATTATTTTTTTTACATTTGTTACGTTTGTAAAATACTGATGCTAGGGTAAAGGCTTATTCATTAATTTCATTTTGTTCGGGGTTACTTTTAACCAAGCGCCTTGTTCATACCAGTCACCTAAAACGATACGCTGGGCATGTTTCCCATTGGCATTTAGGTCATGAATAGCGGGTCTATGGGTATGTCCGTGAATTAAAATTTGGCTTTGATACTTCTCTAAACAATGAACTACTTCAGCAGGTGTCACATCCATTATATGTTGAGATTTAATTGCGGTAGCTGCAGCACTTTTCGTACGATAATTAGCGGCAATTTTTTTACGAACAAATAAGGGTAAACTTTTTATTATGGTTTGCCACCACCATGAACGGGATTTTTTACGAAATTTTTGATAAGCAATATCGCGTGTACACAAGGTATCGCCATGCATAATGATGACATTTTTTCCATATAGATCAATTTGTTCTATTTCTGGTAAGAGAGTCATGGATGATTTTTTAGCAAAACGTTTACCCAGTAAAAAATCGCGATTACCATGAATATAATAAATATCAGTACCAAAGCCTGATAACGCTGTCAGTGCTTTGGTAATGGTGGTTAAATAAGCACTATCATCATCATCACCAACCCATGTTTCAAATAAATCCCCCAAAATATAAAGGCGTTGAGCTTTTATTGCCTCATGTTTTAAAAAAAATAAAAAACAGGCCGTAATATCTGGTCTATTTTCTGCTAAATGTAAATCAGCAATAAAATAGGTTATTTGTTCGTTTGTTGATGACATAAATAATGCTAGTTATCGTTTATTCAACAATGGCTGATTCAATTAATATATCGTCTTTTGGCACATCACCGTGACCAAACATATTTCCTGTTTCAACTAAAGCCATTTTATCGACTACATCCATGCCTTCAACTACTTCACCAAAGACACAATAACCCCAGCCTTGAACAGACTCATTTTTAAAATTTAAAAAGTCATTGTCAGATAAGTTGATGAAAAATTGTGCTGAAGCTGAATGTGGCTCTTGAGTTCTCGCCATTGCCAAGGTGCCACGTGTATTTTCTAATCCATTACTGGCTTCATTTTCAATACTAGCACGTGATTCTTTCTCTTCTAAACCTGGAGCAAAACCACCACCTTGTGCCATAAAACCTTTTATTACTCGATGAAAAATAGTGCCGTTATAATGACCTTCCTCTACATATTGTTGAAAGTTTTTTGCAGTAATAGGTGCTTTGTCGAAGTTCAATTCAATTTTAATGTCGCCAAGCGTAGTTTTAAAAATAATCATAAAGATCTCTTAAGTTTATATATAGATGAATAAAGTTGGCGAAATTGTACCTTAACTAAGGATAAAGTGCATCTGCTATGGTGATTCAAAAGGATGCTTAAGGTACAATCCTGTTTTAATTTATTCATTTTATTCACTGGAGTTGTTACCCATTATGTTGCAAATATACAATACGTTAACCCGTAAAAAGGAAGTTTTTACCGCGATTACCCCTGGTAAAGTAGGTCTGTATGTTTGTGGTTGTACCGTTTACGACTTATGCCATATCGGTCATGCGCGCACTTATATTAGCTTTGATAATATTGCACGTTACATGCGTTTTTCAGGTTATGAGGTTAATTATGTACGCAACATTACGGATGTTGAAGATAAAATAATTAATCGTGCTCATGAAAATAATGAAACACCTGAACAACTAACTGAGCGCACTATTGCTTATATGCATGAAGACTTTGATGCCTTAAATATGGCGCGGCCTGATATTGAACCACGTGTAACGACACACATGAATGAAATTATCGCTATGATTAAAACGTTAGTGGTAAAAAAACACGCCTATATTGCAGGTGGTGATGCTAATACTAGTGGTAAAGGTGATGTATTATTTGATGTGTCAAGTTATGCTGATTATGGCAAGTTAAGTGGCCAAAATTTAGATCAACTGCAAGTAGGTGCAAGAGTTGATGTTGATCAATCGAAAAATAACCCGCTAGATTTTGTTTTATGGAAATCAGCTAAACCGGGTGAGCCAAGTTGGTCATCACCTTGGGGGGAAGGGCGTCCGGGTTGGCATATCGAGTGTTCAGCGATGAACGCTAAAGAATTAGGCCATCATTTTGATATTCATGGTGGTGGCTCAGATTTACAATTTCCCCATCATGAAAATGAAGTAGCACAAAGCTGTTGTGCCCTTGATACACCGTATGTAAATTATTGGATGCATACGGGTATGGTACAAATTGATCAAGAAAAAATGTCTAAATCGTTAGGGAATTTTTTCACTATTCGTGATGTATTATCCCAATATGATGCTGAAACAGTACGGTTTTTCTTAACAACAGGGCACTATCGCAGCCAGTTAAATTATTCAACGGATAATTTAAGCCAAGCAAGGGCTTCGTTAGAGCGTATTTATACGGCTTTAAGAGATATAGATATTAATGCCGACTTTGTTTTAGATAAAGAATCTGCGTATGTTCAACAATTTTGTCAAGCCATGGATGATGACTTTAATACACCACAAGCCATTGCCGTTTTATTTGAAATTGCTAAAGAACTAAATATTGTTAAACATCATGATATAAACCTAGCGAAAACGTTAGCAGCAACATTAAAAATATTAGGTGGTGTGATTGGTTTACTGCAACTTGCGCCATCGGACTTTCTGCAAGGAAAAAATGATGACGACGACGTTGCGACAATTGAAGCGCTTATTGTGCAGCGTAATCAAGCCCGTGTAGATAAAAACTGGTCGCTTGCTGATGAAGCAAGAGATAAGTTAAATGCAATGAATATAGTGCTTGAAGATAGCGAAGGTAAAACAACGTGGCGGAAGGCATAAAACAAAGTCGTAGGGGTGTGAATTAGTTGATAGGTATAACAAGGTGGGTAGAAGCTATTACCCACCTTAAAAACTCAAATTAGGGCGCTTTCATACCCCTACGACTTTCTTGCTTGTAACGTCATTTTTATTTTCCAAATTGCTCACAAGCAATCAAGGTATTTTCAATAAGACTAGCAACTGTCATTGGGCCAACACCGCCAGGTACAGGGGTAATGAAGGCCGCTTTTTCTTTCGCGTGTTCAAAGTCTACGTCACCGACTAATTTTCCATTAGCTAAACGGTTAATGCCCACATCAATAACAATAGCACCATCTTTGATCCATTCACCTGGAATAAACGCTGGTTTACCCACTGCCACTACAATTAAGTCAGCACGGCGTATTTTATCTTCTAAATCTTTTGTGAAACGATGAGTAGTCGTTATGGTACAGCCAGCCAGCAATAGCTCTAAAGTCATTGGCCTACCAACAATATTGGATGCGCCTACTACTAAAGCGTCTAATCCTTGCGTTCTGACGCCTGTTGATGCTATTAATTCCATAATGCCTTTTGGGGTACATGGGCGCAGACCAGGTTGACGTAACGCAAGTTTACCAACGTTAAAAGGATGAAAACCATCGACATCTTTTTCTGGATGAATATGTTCAATTATTAAATTGGCGTCTAACCCCTCAGGTAAAGGTAATTGTACCAATATGCCATCAATAACGTCATCATTGTTAAGTTCATCAATTAATTTATACAGGTCTTGTTGAGAGGTGCTTACGGGTAAGTCGTACGATCGCGAAACAAAACCAACGTCTTCGCACGCCTTACGCTTGCTACCTACATACACTTGAGATGCTGCATCACAACCAACTAATATTACAGCCAACCCAGGAGCTCTTTTACCATGACTAACACGTAGATTTACTTTTTTCTTAACTGAGTCTCTAAGTTGTTTGGCAATGCTTTTGCCGTCAATCAGTGATGCTGTCATAATGCTTAATGCGACCTTGAATGTTTGGTTTAGGAGATGATGAAATAAAACAAGGCTATTTTGCCATACTCTCTAAGTTAGTTATAGTTAAGACTAAATTAAATTTAGATAGGAGGAAACAAATCTATCGATTGTCTTTTCTTCTAACGAGGTTACGAACACCAACTAACACTAATTAGACAAGTTGCGTTAAAAGTAGGCGAACACGATTTTTTTATTAAAAAAGGTTTGACTGGGTTAATACAACTCGGTAATATCCGCACCCGTTGAAGACAGGTAATCTTTAGTTTAGTTTTAGAAATAAAATTAACACTTGTTAGCCCAATTTAACAAAGGTAAAAATCGGTGATTAGCGCAGCTTGGTAGCGCACTTGGTTTGGGTCCAAGGGGTCGCAAG
>JQIA01000281.1_pt1 | contig 24830 bp, 18 predicted proteins | sample 811431 | NCBI WGS metagenome assembly JQIA01 (sample SAMN02998118, study PRJNA258478) | marine sediment metagenome | biome: marine; feature: seafloor; material: sediment; isolation source: oil-polluted sediment collected from 3 locations (0.5 km, 0.7 km and 0.9 km)... | place: USA: Gulf of Mexico ...
CATCAATTCCATAAGAATGAGATTCACCAATTTGATCTTTCATATCTGATTGTTTTGCTAATAATTCTCTGGGTAAAAATGACCATATTTCTTTACCACTAGCAACATCAATCATTCTAATTAATCCATCATTAGTTCCCACAAGCAGTCTACTTTCTTCTGGTTTTTTATCTTTATGATCTTTATTATCTTCAGATTCTGCATCTCCATCATAAAAAAGTACTCTAGGACTACTATGTAATGGTTCAGTAACTGGCCAACGATCACCAGCAGTTTTTATTTCTATAGTATCTTGGGATTCTTCACTTTTCTCGGTCTCTTCTATATCAGATTGACTAACAGTTGAAGAACCTTCACCAACAGTCACATCTTTTCCAAGAATCCATTTCACTATTGGTTTAGCTTTCTCTAATCTATCTTCTGTTGTTTCTTCAGCCAAGTCATCACTAACATCTTTTAACAATTCTACAATCAATTTATCCTGAAATAATGTAGTCGCCTCATCATCATCAAATTCTTCTATCTTGAATTTTTCTACACTAGACTTATGATTAATCCCTGGAGCTGATTCACCAAAATGAGTATAAATATTCCTATCTGAACTAGATAATTCTCCACCAATTCCACCAGCAGTAACATTGCCACCATCTTCTAAATCTAAATCAGTCCAAAAACTTCTACTGCTATCTGCAATATAACCATCTTCATCAGTAGCTGCATTGCCTTTAGAATCTTCTAATCTTTCATCTATGAATTTATACCTTTTAATATTACCATGCCAACGTGGTTCTGGTGTTGGTCTAAATACAGAATAGTAAACGTCATTTTTATGTCTTAATTTATTAAGGTTATCAACTGATATACTTGGGGCTGCAAACGAACTGTTAGTTGTGGTTGCTTGAGCACTAATATTGGTAAAAGCAGTTTCTAATTCTTCAACCGTTTTGGCCAAGTAAAAATTCCGACCACTACATTGCTCATAGTTACCACTACCAGGAGAAGCTAACCGACATAAATAATCAACTGCTTTAATATTATCTTCAGTTTCATCTGTATCCATAACATAATTAAGTACTGATCCACGTTTTGAATTGCTTATGTATCTGCCTTCTAAGTCAGTAGTACTAATTTTTGTATCAGTTTCATTAATATCAAAATATACTCCATTTTTAGGCCCAACAACATAGTTTTCTCCTACTCTATATCGACCTAACCAAGCAGTCCCTAATTGGAAACCAATAGTATGAACAATTATATTATGTTCTGCTGCTATATAATCTGCTAAATCAATCCCACAAGCTTCATGTTCAGAAATGTTAATATTTTTGCCATTTAATTCAAAATTACTAATACAGCTACTGTTAGGCAATAAGGCCAGAGCATTATTTTTTTGGGTAATAGCTTGGGTTTTAGTTACATTAGCCCGTCCATCAGTAAGTAATACAATATGACTACTTTGACAACTACTAGTTGACTGAGACGGTGGAGTATAACTGGCTATGCCTGCCACTTCTTCACCAGCACATTCAGCTGCATAAGGATTCAAGTTAATATTACATCCATCTGGAATATTATTTTCACTATCATGGGTTGCTGGATGGCTAACTAAATGAAATGATTCATTATTACGGCTTATACCATTAACAACTTTTTTACCCAAATAATATTGAGCTGATTCAAATAATGCTCCTACAATTGGAGTACGACTATTTGGAATTCGCATTCTTTTAACTAAACTTTGTAATCGCCTACGCACTGTTAAAATATCGCCTTTTCCATCTTCACCCAATTTACCTTTAATTTGAATCCGTAAAGTAGCTGCAAGCGCTTGATTATTATCAAATGAAACTATATCACGCCGACCACGAGAATTAGGATCACTTTCTATAAATAAAACTATATCACTATAAGCTTTCCACTCAGCTTGATTAACAATATCTTGCAGTACACTAGCAATATTAGGTGTTCTATAGATTTTACCTTTTTCCCAAATTTTAGGAACCCAATCAACCATAGTGGTTTTTGGTTTTCTGGAACTAAGATCATTATCATCAGCAGAAAATTCTGTAGGATTAGGAGATAATTCACCATAGACTTGGAAAGTAGCTTCAGTACTATTCTTAGCATAAGCACTGACCATTAAATTAGCTCCAACAACTTCTGCTCCATTACCAACTGGAATTTCTCTAAATCGAAATCCAATTAGACGTGATTCTTTATCACGCATACCAGTTTCCAATATTGGACTAGCTAGGTAAACTAAACCATCTTCACTGCCACTAGTTTTTTCTTCTGCATCATCAAATCGTTCTGAGATTTTGGAATAATAAGTTTGATTTACACAACCACCACCTGGTTTAATATCTTCAGTATCAAAACGCACTCTTAGTTCAGGCGATAAACCGGACATATAATCAAATGATGATGCTTTACGAATTGAAGTTAAATCTTCTGAGGAAATGATAAACGCTAAATCACCACTACACCAATCATCGCCATCAACAACTTCTTGAATAACATCTTTTAAATTAGGAGTTTCATAGGATAATCCTTTAGCCCAATTATTGGGTGACCATGATACTGATGCGGTAGTCAATTCTCGATTACTAATGTTAAATGGTTCTTCAGTAAAGGTGGCAGAGCTAGTTGTTTCTGCTTGAATAGTAAGTTCGGCATTAGCACTAGTATCTTCTGCACTATTGAAAGCTAAATAAGCATCCTCAATTTTAGCTCCACGAGGAATATCAATTGCTTCAAATCGCAGTCCTACTTTTTGTTTTTCTGATATATTTTCCTGGAAAGCAATTTGGTAAGTAACCTCAAGTTTCGGCAATGTAGTACTATTTATATCATTATCAATATATGACAGTATTTTTCCATTATATTTACTGCCATTATCAGTTGGAACTACAATTCTTCTAAATCCAACTGTTGCTGGAAGTTTTTCATCCCCACCTCTGGTAGCATTTACTTCAAATAAAAATGCAATACTATTTTCCCGTTGCCAACTTTTCTGTTCAACAATTTTTTGTACTATGGAAGTAAGATCAGGAGTAGTAAATTTAATACAATCAGCATCGGTTATCATACCGTTTTCATCTTTAGAACAATATCCTTCCGGTATATCTCCTTCCTCTCCCCAAATAGTTTTTAGACCAGTTGGTAAATCTCCTGTTGTTCCATCCCATTCTGTATTTTCATCTAAGCTATCTGGTGATATGACTACATCACTCCACTCTATTGCTGGTGTCATTTTTTCACGAGTAACTATTTCTCCATTACTATAATCCTCAGGATCAGTTGAGTCTTCAGCATAAATAAATAAATCTAAATCTTTTTTACTACCAACTATTACTGGATTATCACTACCGTTTTGATGAGTAAAAGTAATTCTAGCACTGGTTATTTCGGCATTTTTGGGGACATCCAAGTTTGAAAAATGCACACCAACTAAAACTTCATTATGATCTCCACCTTTAGCACAATATCCTTCGTTAAATAGTACACATCTTCCAAGGCCGACAGCTCTATCGATGGTATCTACTTTCCAACCAATAGCAGTATTATTTTTTCTTTGAATTTTTGTATCATTAGGAGCTTTTGCTATAGATGTTGGAGCTCCATTTCTTTCCCAAGTTATACGGATTTTTGGTGGTATTTTATCAATATTATTAGCTGAGTAGAAAGTTCTACTATTATTTAAATTTGTTGGTGGATTAATTCCATCTCTTTGTAATAATAATACTAAACTATTATATGGATGATGTTTATCAGTGCCATCATTCCAGCCATCACGATCTACAATTGCTTGAATAATATCTTTAATATTGACACTATTAAATGCTTGACCAGTTTTTACTTCATTAGCTTCATTCCAAAGGATTTTAATAATTTCATCATTAGAATCGGTAATTAAAGGAAAATTTTTCTTGTCTTCTGGATAATCTTCACCAGTGAGATAACCATCAGAAGTTCCATTAATACACGCATTTTCATCTCTACCATTTTTATAACAAGAATTGCCAAAAGTAACTCCTGAAGGGTCTTTAACATATAAACCATCATTAGCAGCACCGTAAATAGCTATATTTAAATTATCAGTAGATTCACGTGAGTCAGTACTAAAAAATTCAATATCAGCAGCTAAAATTTTTGTTTTAGGAGGAATATTAAGGTCTCTAAATCTCAGTCCAACTAATGTATTAGTATCACTTGATACAGTCGCACTTTGCGGACGAGTTCCTAAGTACATAATTTCTCTACCTGTTTGTAGAGTATGTTCATCATTTAAAAATTCTTCTGCATCATCTCCACCATTATAAACAAATTTTTCTGTAGTTACAGAAGCACTTTTTACTTCATCCCCGTCATAAGTAACCACTTCATTTTGCCTAATAACCATATCTAAATCTGTTTCATATAAAATCATTTCGCCAGATTCTTCAAATTGTTCAGCATCATCTGAACCCTGAATAATAGATACAGTGATGTCACCAATACCATCAGTTTCTTCACCTTCTAGTTCAGTAATATCTTTATCAATAAATTCTACTGGAAATATTATTGGAGCATTTACTGGTGGACTATTCGCATTAATCAGAGCTGCAAAACGTCCTAACCCCATATTTACATTAGATGCAGAATCTAACATTTTATCTAAGGCTTCTTTTAATACATCTATACGCCGATAGCCTGAAGGATTACCAGTGTCATCAGTAATTACTCTATTCATACTACCTGAATTATCTAACATAAACAATATATTAGTTCCATTACTAGTATTTACCACTTCAACTTTACGTGAGTAAATTTCAGTATCATCAGCAAAGCTAGATATAGGTAATCCAGATAATAGACTTAATAATGTAGAAATTAATAATGTACGTAATTTAATCATGATATGTTCTCCATAAATTTTCTATAATTTTATTCATTTATTAAGTAGATAGACCATCTACTATATTTTCAAATATTGTAATACAATACTCAGGTATGGGTTTGGCATCAACAGGTGCATCACTACATGCAGTAGGAACGCTACCAATTGAACAATTTGGGTCAGCCACACAGGCATCAATCCCTGAAAAATAATTTTGGCAAGCAGGAGTTGAGAAATTGAGACATTTTTTTAGCTCATCACTATTTTCACCATTATCTTTGGCACCTTTAAAAGACCAACCTTCTACTAAAGTTACGTTATGGCCATCACATATATCACCTTCACAGTTAGTGCTACCAGTACTTTCTATTATAAAAAAAAATTGTGATGTTTCTGGTATAGTTACTCTTTTAATTCTTAAACTAGCAGCAGCATGGTTGTCAAATTTTAATCCGGGATCACTACCTTTTAAAACTACTGGTTCTTCTTCACTCCATTCTCCTTCATCTGGAAAATCTTTTAAATCTTCGTAATTATTACTCTTACCCTGGAAAACATAATGGTGATAAGCTTGATCAAGACCAGCATTAGCAGCTTGAAATGCGGTATGGTCTTCTTTAATATTTGCTGCCATTCTAGTTTCTAATTTAGTTGAGTCTAATGCACTAATACCTAACAAGGTCAATACTATTAATAATACTAATGACATTAATAATACAGCACCTTCCTGCATTTTATAAAAATTGGTTTTCATAATAACCTCCTAAAAAATACTTAATTAAAAGGAAAAACTCCATTTCTGACTCCAATAGTTGTAGTGAATAAACGGTGACAATAACCATCTTCAAGTTCTTTATTTTTTTCCAATGGTTGGTATGAACCGTCACTTTCACACACAGCACAATTTAAGCTGTCATCAAGAAAAAATTTCTTATTAAATGGGCATTCAATCCCCCGTTTTTTAGCTGTTCTCATTAATACGGTAAGCCGTACACTAACAATAGGTTGACCAATTATTCCTTGAGCTGGAGGAATATTAATGTAAGTATTAGGTATACCATCTTGATCGTTATCAATGCCGTATCTAACTTGGATATTTTGTACACCTTCTACCAATAATTGTGGATTTGATGCACCATTTCCATGATCTACTGTTTTCCATAAACCAAGTTCATTATTATCATCTATTCTTACTTCATATAATACTGTGCTAGAGCAAGCGTTACCAATTCCACCAGCTACACAATCAGTTACAGCTCCACCACCTCGAGTCATAAAAAAATCTATTGGAGGTTGATAAAATCTCTCTGGAGTAGTGCTAAGAGTTATAGTACTGCTTCCTGAAGCTTGATAATAATTTATTCCAATACAGTCTCTAATTCCTACTCTTCCTGTACCATTAGGCAATACATTGCTCCCAAGAGTTAAAGGTATAGTATTTGTAATTGTTGTAGTCGATGGAAATAATGCTTCATTAGCTGGAGTTAATATTAATTCTTGTTGGATAGCTTTATCAATATTAAATACTAATCTATCACTTGGTGGATAATCATTTTGACCAGTACCTGGAATAACATCGTCGCTTACTATAACTCCAAATGGATTAGTATTGTCCAAAAATGGATTAGTATTAACCAGAATATCTTGACAACCTGTGTAACCAACCACTCGTAGCTCATCCATCAGTTCATTCATAACAAAACGAGCATTATCTTGCAGTTCTGATAAACTACTTTGAATAGTATAAGTACGTTTACTCATATCAAATATTGAAATTACTCCACCTAGTAAAATAGAACTAATAACTAGTGTTACCATTATTTCTACTATACTGAATCCTAATGTTTTTTTCATTATTAAATTATCTCATCTTAGTGCAGGAGCTATATGATACCAAAATTGATTTTCTTTATTTTGGCCACCACAACCTGTTTTCTCAGTATCTAGTATATTTGCCCAACAAATTTCAATTGTATATTCATTTGCAGGAGCTGGATTCCAAGTTATTATTGCGTCTGCCATAGGTAGGGTATTTTGTAGAGCGAAACACCAATTAGCCATATCATAATTTATTAAGGTATTTGTACTACAATCACTCGTATCATTATCACAAATTGTTGATAAATTGCCTGCATTTGGACAGTCAGATAACTCATCTAATGCATAATTACCAGCAGACGCTTCAATAAAATTGACTTGCATTCTATCCATTATATCGTCAGCCAGAAAAATAGCTTGAGTTCTATAATATGCAACAAAGTTGATTTGTTGGCCTCTGACTTGTAGAGTAGCTACTCCCAATAATCCTATAGAAATTATTAGTAAAGCAATTAATACTTCTAACAAAGTAAAACCACGGTTATTTTTAAACATAATTTATATCTTCAATGAGAACTTTTTGTATTAGCCCGTCCAGTTGGTCTAATAGTTACTGTTTTTTTCTTTTCAGGATATTCGCTATTAGATATTTCAAACGTAATTAGATTTTGTAAATATCCTCTGCTAGTATATCTAAAAGAATTAACTGCATTTGCCATAGTAACATCTATGTTGTCATCTTTGAATTTAAAAACTTTAAGTACTGTTTGTCCATTAGTTCCCCCACTATTAATATCGACAATCTCCCAACCGTTTGTCCAATTACCATCAATATTTCTAATTATTATAACTTTATTAACATCTATAATAGCTTCACTTCTTGCGTAATTAATTGCATGAACTAAATTATTGGTTTTTGTTAATATACGGTTATTAATTAACATATATCTCATATTTGGTACTGCATATGTAGTCAAAATTGCAATCAATAAAATAACCGTAATTAATTCAATCAATGTAAAAGCTGTTTGATCTTTCATATTGTGTATTCCATAGCACTTTAACATCTTTATTAAATTATAACTATAACTGAATAATTTGTCACTAATGACTTATATGAATGGTAGAATTTTATAGTTAAGTGGTATTTTTAGATAAAATTAGAAGCAAGAAAAAAATTTTGTATCAGATAATACACCCTAAATATTAGACATCTTTCCTAAATAACGAAAGCCATATAATCATGTATGGTTATAATAAGGAAGCATAAATTATATTATAACGTAGAGACAAGGCATGCCTTGTCTCTACATTATATATTTGATGTCTATTAGATAGATGCTTAATAATTTAGAAAACTTATAATAAGTCCTTATTAATATTGCTTAATAAACCGAGCAGGAACTCCAGCAACCAATGTATTAGTGGCAACATTTTTGGTAACAACGGCATTAGCACCTATAATTGCATTATCACCTATTGTGACTCCAGATAATATTGTAACTCCTCGGCCAATCCAAACGTTTGAACCAATAATAATAGGAGAGCTAGTATGACCAGCATAACGAATTAAACTATCTTTAACAATTTTATGATTGGCATCACGTACACTGGTGTATTCTCCAATCATAGTCCCAATTCCAATCTGAATATTAGTATAGGCAACGATATGAACTCCTCGTGATAAAACTACCTCATCTCCAATTGCTATCTGACCTTGTGCTTGGGTTTCTAAATATATATCACGATATAAATCAACTTTTTTCCCAAAAGTAATTTGTCCAGTGCCATGTACTTCAGGACAATTTTGTACAACTACACTTGATTCAAGCTGAGTATTAATTTTTGCCTGCAAACAAGCATGACTCCAAAGACGTTGTAAAGGTTTATAAAAGATAAAAATTAATTTAGCTATTGGAGATAATATTTTAGTTGCAATCGTTTTAATTAAACGTGACATTTTTAATTTAAAGATATTTTTTAATGAGAGATATTAGAAGTTACATAATTTATAAAAATTAGATAGATATGATTTAAATCATCTAATAAATTAAATTTTTTGAAATTCTTTTAGCCAATTTTGTGCCTTATTACCATGTTTGTTTTGTATATCTGCCAATAATTTATAAGGACGATTTTTAATAATATTCTTTGCTGTTTTATCACCAATACCACTTATAGAAGTTAAATCAGAACTATTATTCATAAAATCTAAAAATGGGGTATTAATATCTACTTCTAATTTTTCCCACAACCTTTGCACGGCAATTTTAACTTGTTGGGGAGCTGTTCCTCCAATATGATCACGAGAATTAACCGAACCTTCTAAAGTTAAAAAACCATATATATCATCTTTAATAAATGATGAAAATTGTTGGAATATTTTTAATTTTAATTTACTCAAATCACAATTATTATCAATGCAATATCTTACAGCCTTACCAACTATCTCATGAGCATCTCGGAATGCAATTCCTTTTCTTACTAAATAATCTGCTAAATCGGTTGCAGTAGTAAATCCTTGTTGAGTAGCATTACGCATTTGTTCACGATTTATTTGCATAGTTGGAATCATATCCGCATAAACTCGCAAGCAACCTTTCACTGTATCTACAGTATCAAATAATGGCTCTTTATCTTCTTGATTATCCTTATTATAAGCCAATGGTTGTGATTTCATCAAGGTTAATAAACTGGTTAAATTACCATAAACTCTACCAGTTTTACCGCGTACTAATTCTGGTACATCTGGATTTTTTTTCTGTGGCATGATGGAAGAACCTGTACAAAAAGCATCACTTAATTCAACAAAATTAAATTGAGCTGATGACCACAAGATTAATTCTTCCCCAAAACGTGACAGGTGCATCATCAATAATGCTGCTGTTGAGGTAAATTCAATTGCAAAATCTCGGTCACTAACGGCATCTAAAGAATTTTCGGATATTGTTGTAAAACCAAGTAATTTAGCAGTATGCTCTCTGTCTATTGGGTAACTAGTACCAGCTAAAGCAGCAGCACCAAGTGGCATAACATTGACTCGTTTTCGACAATCAAATAAACGTTCTTTGTCTCTCAGTAGCATTTCACACCAAGCCAATAAATGGTGACCAAAGGTGATTGGTTGGGCGCTTTGCAGATGAGTAAAACCTGGCATGATAGTATCAAATTCTCGATCAGCAACTATGTTTAGAGCCGTAATTAATCTAACTAATTCAATATTAATAAAATCAATTTCATCTCGTAAATATAAACGAATATCTGTAGCTACTTGATCATTTCTGGAGCGACCAGTATGCAGTTTTTTGCCCACTATTCCAATTTTTTGTACCAAACGATCTTCAATGTTCATGTGAACATCTTCTAATTTAATTGACCAATTGAATTCATCTCGCTCAATTTCTGCTTTAATCTCTAATAAACCAGCTATTATTTGTTCAGCTTCAGAATTAGTTAATACTTCAACTTTAGCCAACATACGAGCATGAGCAATTGAACCTGTAATATCATATTTATATAAACGCTGGTCAAAATCAACTGAAGCAGTGAAAGCTTCAACAAAACTATTAGTATTAGCGGTAAAACGACCACTCCAAGGTTTTTCTGTCATTGTTAGTTAAATTATTTCCGTACTAAGTTTGATAAAAAGAGTTAACTACATCTCTATCACTAAAAGGTAAACGTTGCTCACCAATCAATTGATAATCTTCATGTCCTTTACCAGCGATTAGCACAACATCATTTACATCTGCATTTTGTAACGCATATTCAATTGCTTGTTTTCGATCTGAAATAACAGCAGTCGGAGTCGGACAGCCTTGTAAAATATCATCAATAATTAATTGAGGGCTTTCATTACGTGGGTTATCATTAGTAATCACCACTTTATCAGCACAGAGTTGAGCTATTTCTCCCATTAATTGTCGTTTGCCACGATCTCTATCACCACCACAACCAAATACACACCATATTTGCCCTGGTAAATGTTCACTTAAAGCCAATAAAGCTTTCTCTAAAGCATCTGGAGTATGAGCATAGTCGATAACTGCTGTAACTTGTCCTACTGTTCCTAAACGTTCCATACGGCCAGGTACTGTTGGTAAAATAGTTAGTTTATTAATTAGTTCATGCAGCGGAAAATCCATACTCAATAAAGTTGTTAAAATAGCCAAAATATTACTGACATTAAAATGGCCTAACCATGGACTATGCAATTTTTCATTGCCCCAATCGCTATGAATACTTAATTGGCAACCATTATTATTATAACTCAATATCTTAGCATAAACATTGGCGGTTTTATCTTGGATGCTATAAGTTAATGTAGTTGGCAATTCGGTTAAAATGCTTCGCCCCATTTCATCATCATAATTTACCACTGCATTTTTTAGGTTAGGCATGTCAAATAAAATACGTTTGGCATCACTATAAGCTGTCATGGTTTTATGATAATCCAAATGATCTCGGCTTAAATTAGTCAATACTGCCGTCTCAAAGTTAATTCCATTCACTCTACCTTGTGCTAAAGCGTGGGATGAGACTTCCATTACAACTTGTGACACTTTTTGCTTGTGTAAATCGGCAAATAAATTTTGTAAAGATATAGCGTGGGGAGTGGTATGACTAGCTGATTGTAAATCACCATAAACTCCATAACCTAAAGTTCCAAGTAAGCCACAAGGAGCATAAGACTGGAGTATATTAGCTATGGCATGAGTTACTGAAGTTTTGCCATTAGTACCAGTTACCCCAATAATAGACATATTTTGGGATGGATTATGGTAAAATCTAGCTGCAATTTCTCCCAATCGTGCAGATAAATTAGGTAAACTAATATATGGCATATTATTGGGTAATATATCTATGCTAAAAGTAGGAGACTGTTTAGCAATTGCGATGGCACCCTGTCGTAAAGCCATATCGATATAGAATTTACCATCAGTTTGAGTACCAGTCATAGCAAAGAACAAATCACCAGGCTGAACAACCCGACTATCTAAAGATAAACCGGTTATCAAATGGTCACTGGATTTTGGTAAGTCAATTGCTAATAGTTCACTTAAAAGCATTTTGGTATAATTCTCTAATATTAATTTGTTTAACGTTTTCTAAGTTTAGGATTTAATGCTTCCCGCATACCTTCTCCAACCAGGTTAAAAGCTAATACTATTATTAAAATAGCTATGCCAGGAATAAAAAATAACCAAGGTGCATCAAAAATAAAATTTTTACCATCAGCAAGGATATTACCCCAAGTTGCGTATGGTGGTTGTACTCCAAAGCCTAAGAAACTTAAAGCTGATTCGGTTAAAATTGCGGCTGCCACTCCAATAACTGCTGAGACTAAAACTGGAGCGATTGCATTAGGAACCATATGCAGAAAAATAATTCGCCATTCTGGTAAACCCAAAGCTTTAGCTGCCAGTACAAAATCTTGTTCTCTTAAAGCTAAAAATTCAGCTCTGACAAAACGAGCAGTTCCCATCCAACTAGTTATTCCAATAATAATCATTATATTATAAATACTTGGAGGTAATAAGGCAACTACTGTCAAAATTAGAAAAAAGGTGGGAAAACACAACATAACATCAGTAAAACGCATGATCAATGTATCAACTGAAATAAATCCTAGCCGAACTTTGCCATAAAATCCTGCTAATCCACCTAATAAAATTCCAATAAAAGTTGAGATACTGACAGCAACAAAACCAATTGAAAGTGATACAAATGAGCCTTGTAACATACGAGCAAATACATCTCGCCCTAATTCATCAGTTCCTAATATATAAATACCAAATTTCGGTACTTCCTCTAACAAAATATGCTCTGAAGCTGATGAAAACGGAGGCATAAATTTATCAACTAATCTTACTGTTGCTGGGTCAAAAACTACTGTCCATTCAGTTAAAACTTTACCAGCAATAGCAGCTATAATCAAAAGCAATAATAGAATAAATCCAAGCATGGCCAATTTATCTTTATGAAATAATCGCCAAAATTCTTGGATTGGGGTTGTTGGTTGAATGATTTGATTTGCTAATAATTTGTTATTATTTAATTTTTCCATATCATTCCAAACGAATTCGTGGGTCGACTGCCGCATAAAGAATATCGGATAAAAAAGTTCCAACCAGAGTTAAAGCAGCAGCAATAAAATTAATAGTTAAAATAATTGGAAAGTCTCTCGCTAAAATAGCTTCATAACCCAATCTACCCAGACCTGGCCAGGCAAAAATAGCTTCAAAAATTACTGAACCTCCGATTAAACCAGGCAATAAAAAACCAAATAAAGTTACAAATGGTAATAAGGCATTGCGTAAAGCGTGATGATAAATAACGGTATCTTCATCCAAGCCTTTAGCTCTCGCAGTACGGATATAATCTTGGCCAATTACTTCTAACATTTGAGAACGCACATAGCGAGATAATATTGCTACTCCAGCTAAAGCAGACATCAGAGAAGGAATTACTAAATGCCAAATTCGATCCATATTTCTATATAAAGGACTCGCATCTTCCATCCCAAAAGTTCGCATACCGATTACTGGTACTCCAAATAGATCAACCACCCATAATATCATGATATAAGATAGAAAAAATCCAGGAATTGAGATTAAAGCGTATGCAATAAAAGTAGAACCTCGATCATATGCTGAATTTCTATGAATTGCAGCGTAAATTCCGGTTGGAAAGGCTAAAGTCCAAACTAATAAAGTTGCACAGATAAATAATGGCAAAGAATTTAAAAATCGTTCCCATATTTTTGGTAAAACTGGTTGACTATCTTTAAAAGATTTTAGTTCTCCAGTAAACAAGTCCCGTATCCAATATACATATTGCAGATGAATAGGATCATCTAAATGAAAAGCAGCTCGTATTTTAGCAATATCCTCTGGCTGCATACGTGGATTAGATGGATCAACTTCACTTGGTTCTCCAGGAGCTAGATGTACTACTGAATGAGCTAGTATGGATACGATGAATAATAATACACAACGTTGTAATAAATTACGAAATATATAAGCCCACATGGTTAGTTGTATTTTTAATTTTGAAACTGTTTGTATACCTATTTTATAATATAGGCCTGTAATTTTAAAATATTTCCAATATTATACACAACTTTTTATTTAGATGGGTAAGTTTTATATATAAACTCAAAGTTATAGCAATTCTTAACCAAGTCGACGCATTGTAGTGCTTAAATAACCGATTGGAGTTAAAGGCAACCATACCTTAGCTTAATGGTATTGAGCCTTAGCAGTTGGTTGTACAATAGCAATCAAGCCATCAAAAAAATACTCCTTTTTCTGAATTAGCTACCAATCTATTGGTTAAAAAGCTGTCTTTCACTGGTTTTACTGAAGTTAGTAGGCAGTTAATGCAACTTACTATTTAATATCCAATTCCCCAAATAACTTTTTACGGTTATCAAGAGATATATGTTAAATCCATAGGTGTTCAGGATAATTTTATTTAACAGGAATTTTAATTTTTACGAAATATGAATTTAAATTGAGTATGGCAAACAATATTTTACATTGCCAATCAAACTAAAATCTAAGTTTTTTAAAGAAGATATACATGAAAAGAGGAAATATTATCCCTTTAATATTAGTAATAGACATCATTCCTAAATAACGAAAATAATCATAGTTATGTATGATTGTATTAACGACGTGAAATTGACCAAAGCTATCCAATTAATTACGGATTTTATGTAGGATTTGAGTTTACAAATTACATCTTTCGATGTCAAATTAGATACAAGATTGATGCAATTTATACTTCATTGCATCCTACATTTATATATTTTTATTGAGGAAATCTAATAAAACCAAAATAATTACTCAAACCAATCAATTGTTTTTGTACATAATTTCTGTTTAAACCATTCTAAAGCTTTGCCTTTATTATTAGTTCGCCACGCATAATAATGAGTTGGTAACTCATCTATATCATCTTCGGTTTTTTTGACTATTAAATCACCATCAGCAATATATTTCGCTATCATATGCTTTGGTAAATGACCTACTCCTAATCCCATTCGTTGAGCTTCAATTTTCATTAACATATTTGGTACAGTAAGAATTGCTTGGCCAGGCAATAAACCATAACTCAGAGATGGCAAATTGCGAGAACTATCAGCAGCTACTATAGCTCTATATTTACGAATCACATTATTAGAAAGTGGCTCAGCTGCCGTAGCTAATGGATGATGTTTAGATACTGCAAAAGTAAATTCGGTTTTTCCTATCGAATGCAAAGTATAACCACCTCCAGACATATCTCTACTAGGAGCTCCAATTATTAAATCTGCCCGATTTGAGAATAATGCATCCCAAGTACCAGCTAAAACTTCAGTAAAAATACGCAATTCAGTATTTGTATTTAAATGATAAAACTCTTCGCAAATAGTTAATATTTTATTATTACTGATTAAATCCCCAACTGCAATTCTTAATTCTGCTTCCCAACCGCTTACGACCTGTTGTACATTACGTTCAATATTATCTGCCAAACTCAATAAATCTCTACCTTCTTCTAATAAAATTTTACCAGCAATGGTTAAAGTTGGTCGATAGTTTTTTCGATCAAATAATGATACTCCCATCCGTTGTTCTAACTTTTGCACTGCATAAGTTATGGATGATGGAACTCGGTATAAAGCCTCAGCTGCTGATGCAAAACTACCATGTTTATCAATAGCATCTAAGATAATAATAGCATCAAGATCAAATCCATGTTTCATATTCGATTTTTTTGAATGTTTTATTGTAATTTTTTCACTATACTTTTTTTTAATCTTTGTTATTATAACAGATAATATTAATTTTTAATATTCAAATTAATCAAATTAGGAGTATATTATGGTTACAATTGCTATTGTCTATCATTCTGGCTTTGGTCATACTCAAGTACAAGCAGAATCTGTAGCTAAAGGTGTACAAGCTGTAGAAGGTGTGGAAGCCAAATTAATGGCAGTTGACCAAATTGATTGGGAATTGCTACTTAAAGCTGAAGGAATTATTTTTGGTTCACCAACTTATATGGGCGGAGTGTCTGCACCATTTAAACAGTTTATGGATGAAAGCTCCAAAGCTTGGTTTGAACATAAATGGCAAGATAAAATTGCTGCTGGTTTTACTAATTCAGCTAGTCAATCTGGAGATAAATTAAATACCTTGATTCAAATGGCTGTTTTTGCTGCCCAACAAGGTATGATTTGGGTTAGTTTAGGTCTGCCACCAGGCAATAATTCTACTCATGGCAGTCCAGAAGATTTGAATCGTTGTGGTTCTTACTTAGGGGCAATGGCTCAATCTAATGCGGATCAAGGACCGGAAGTAGTACCACCAGAAAGTGATAAAAAAACTGCCGAACATTTGGGCAAACGAGTAGCTACAGCAGCATTACGCTGGAATTAGTTATGGATATCAGAAATACCAAAACTAGCTATGGAATAGTTACTATTTTATTGCATTGGTTAATGGCTATTTTGATTATTGGTTTATTTTTTTTAGGCGAATATATGATTGATCTTGACTATTATGATCAATGGTATCACGCTGCACCTTGGTGGCATAAAAGTATTGGTATTTTTCTGTTTGCATTATTATTAGTAAGATTGGGTTGGAAGCTTAATAATGTAATTCCAGAACCAGTGCCAAATTGTAAGTCTTGGGAAGATAAAATTGCTAAAATAGTCCATATTATATTCTATATATTACTGTTTATTATCTGTATTAGTGGATATTTTATATCTACTGCCAAAGGAGTTGGAATTGAAATTTTTGGTTGGTTTGAATTACCTGCTATTAAAGAACTAACTGAAAGTCAAGCAGATATTGCTGGTGAAATACATGAAATTTCAACTCACATATTAGTTATTGTATTCTTATTACACACAATAGCCTCATTAAAACATCATTTTTTTAATAAAGACATTACGTTAAATCGTATGTTAAAACCATAAGGAAAATTCATGAAAATTATTCATTACTTAATTTTAGTTCTAAGCTTTGCAACTGCTAATACTATGGCCGCCGATTATGTCATTGATAAAGAAGGTATGCATGCTACTATTCAGTTCAAAATTTTACACCTTGGTTACAGTTGGTTATTAGGCAGATTCAATGATTTTGATGGTACGTTTAGTTACGATCCAACCAATCCTAAAGCTTCCAAAGTTGCAGTAACCATTAACACTAATAGTATTGATAGCAACCATGCAGAAAGAGATAAACATTTACGAGGTAAAGGTTTCTTGGAAGTAAAGCAATATCCACAAGCTAAATTTGTCAGCACTTCATTTGAACCTAAGAAAGATGGTGCTGGAACTTTAACAGGTGACTTTACCTTACATGGAGTTACTAAAAATATTACTATTGATGTAAAATTTATTGGTGAAGGCAATGATCCTTGGGGTGGATATCGAATTGGTTTTGAAGGTAAAACTAGACTAGCATTAGCTGACTATGGTATTAAAAGGAATCTAGGACCAAAATCAAAAGAAGTAGAATTATTTTTAGCTGTTGAAGGAGTAAGAAAGTAGCCGTTCTTAAATCTTATTTAGGAACATGATTTTACAAGGTTTCGGGAAATCCACTACGCTCCATTCCCGAAATAACTAGTACTGTGCTAAATCGGGAAACGCCATAACCAATGTATTCCCAAATAAAATTTGGGAATAATATTGGATTTATATTTTTACATCAAATTCAAGTTGATAATTAAACCCAGCATAATTTTATAAACATTGTTGGGTTTTATAGCATTTCCCGATTTGAATTTAATTAAGAATTAAGCATTCATAATTAAGAATTGCTATAATCCATTCTACCAAGCCTATATTTTATACTTTATTACAAAGATATTTACTTTCTAAAATTAAACTTAGATACAACTCCACTAATTTCTTCTGCATGTTTTAACCATTTATCTGGAGATGGAGCTGATAGAGTCATTGGTGAAATTGGTAATGGATTGGACAAACTTTGTTCGATTTGTTGATCCCAGTTTAATTTGGCAAATTCACTAATCTTACGGATAGTTTCTTTAGGTTTTTGAATTAAATCAGCATAATTTATAAAACACCAGTCAGATTTTGGTAACTCTTTCAAATCATTTTCTATATAACTATTTGCTGTTTTCCATTGATATCTGGCAATTTCTGCTATAGAATGTCCAGCCAGTTTTTGCCAACCGGGAGTTAATAAAAAACTCCAATTACTATATGGCCAACCAGGTAATGGTTGATAAGCAATGAAACGTCTAGAACGCCAAAATTCCATCATACTATTAATATTTTCTTTTGAATCACGATATAAATAGATAAAAATAGCTTCTGGAAATACTGCTTTTAAAAATGGAATCCGCAAAGCATTTTTAGGAGTTTTTTCCATAAAACGTATTTTGTTTGGTCGTTGTTGAACTGGAAAATTTAGATATGAATTACCATCTCGATTTTGTAATTCTCTAACAAAACGCTGTTGTAAAGTTATTGCAATATCAGCAGTTGCCTCTTTTGCAGTAAGACAGTTAGAATTAAAATTATTATAAGATGGATGTAAAGTTGGAATAGATTCAATCAATTCATGGCTCTCTTCTCCAATAGTCCATAAATCAGAAAATAATGACAATGTATTAAATAGTAGAGTACTACCAGCTCTAGGTGCAGATACAATAAATATTGGTTGGTCAAATTTTGGACAACGAAAATCTTCGGTTAGCAATCTCAGAGCAAGTAACTTTTGCACAGTTGCAATTATTTCATCAGGTTTTAATTTAGTAATAAGTTGTATTGCTTCCAAATTTGCAGGTGGACAACATGCTCTTAAAATATCCATTTGTTTAGGTTGTAAATTGTTATCTGATTCTTTTTCCAAACTCCGATAAGCAACATCTTCATGTACTGTTGGTTTAACTTGTAACCTTTTTTTAGTAAGTAAATTTCTACTTAAAAGTTTTGGTTGTGGTGGTGACATCCATAACATAGAATTAATAATATTAATTGCATAATTAGCATCTCCCTGTGGTAGTAGCCATTTTCTTACTTTAGGAATAATTTGTTTGTTAAAATAAGCAATTAAGTCTTGATAAGCCAATTCACCGATAGAATTATGGCCAAATTTTGAAAATGTTGCTTGCCATTGTTTAGTAAAATCTTTGATTGTATTTGCTAGAATTTCAAACGATGGAATTTGAGTAGTTTTTACTTCAGCTAAAATAGTTGTTGTTAATTGTTGAACTTCTGAAGGACGTAGTACTTCAAATTGGTAAGATGATAAATTAACTGTTGCGGAATAATTTGGTAAATAGGAAATATTCTTATTGGGTAATGTGTTATACTGATTAATTATTGGTATTTCTATAACTAAAAAAACATTGTCTATATCTATATTATAAGGTTGATTATTATTAAAAACCCAGGCTTCTCCAGCGTTAATATTTTTATAAGATAATGTAGAATTTGTTATAATTGGTAAATAAACTGTGATATGTCGAAACCAATGATAATTACAGTTTGATTGTTCAAGCTTAAATTTAGTAAAACGGCAACGGGAAATAGGTCCATTTAATGAACTTAATACCTGTTTAACGTAAGGACAACGCTCTAAAAAAACTGTTGGTTTTAATGGACCAGATATAGCAAAATCCCAATTTATAGTTCCTCCAACTGAAGTTAAAATAATTGCTGATTCATTTCGAGTAGAATGCCATTCAGTTGTGTCAAACTGTGCTAATTCCTTTTTTAATTGTATCTTGTCAAAACTTAATGATAATTTGTATGGTTGCATTTAATCAATTTTAAAATATGGTATAGCAATTCTTAATTATGAATTCTTAATGAACTTCAATAATCAAATATTTAATTCTTAATAGATGTATTCTAGTAAATTAGAAATTGCTATAAAACTAATATTTATGTAATAATTTTAGGTAAAATGTTAATATCTTACACTCACAAGTTTATTTTTTTTCATGTAGCCAAAGTTGCTGGATTGAGCATTAGAGATGCTTTAAAAGATTATGCTCAAGAACCAGAAAAATTTAAAGTTAAACGACCAGCAAAAATACTAAATGGCAAGTCTAATCCTTTTTATGCAATATGGGATGCTTTTTTAACTCATATAAGAGCTAAAGAAGCTAAACAAGAACTTCCTGAAGACATATACAATAATTTTTACAAATTTGCTTTTGTCAGAAATCCTTGGGACTGGCAAGTATCTATGTATTATTTTATTTTAAAAGAAACTGGCCATGTTAAATACGAACTAGTTAAATCAATGTCTGGTTTTGCTGAATATTTAGAATGGGTAATTGAAACTGATAATCCTTATGCCAAAGGAGCTACCAAATTTCAAAAAGATACTATTACAGATGCTGATGGCCAAATAATTGTTGATTATATTGGCCGTTATGAAAATTTAAGTCAAGATTTTCAACAAGTTTGTAATGTACTCAATATTGAATCTTCTTTGCCAATGATAAACAATACGGTACATAGAGATTACCGTTCATATTATAATCCAAAAACTCAAAAAATAGTCGCTGAACATTTTAAAGAAGATATTGAATTATTTGGTTATACTTTTGATTAGATATGAGGAATAATTTTGATTTCAGAATGGGATGACTTATTGAATTATAATCAGCTTGAACCAGTTGAATTAAGTTCTTTTCAAAGAATTTTATTAGCAGCAGATGGGACTTTAACTAAAATTTTAGAAGCTCATTTAACCGAGCAACTTCAAGTAGTTAAATTATCTGAAGAAATGATTAATGTAACTAAAGATGTTTTACCTTTGGAAATCAAAGCTGGTTGTGAAGTAATAAAAAGAAATATCTTATTACAAGGCGAAATTAGCGAACGTAATTGGCTTTATGCAGAATCAATAATTGTTGTTGAACGATTAGAAGAAGAGTTTAGAGATAAGCTAATTGAATCACAGATTCCAATAGGAAAACTTTGGTTAGAACATAGAGCTGAAACTTTTAAAGAAATCATTGTATCAGCACGAGAACCAGCCAATAATTTATCTAAGTATTTTGATATTACTAGTGAAGAAAAAATGTTATCTCGTACTTATCGCGTTTTCTCTAACCGAACACCAGTAATGATGATTACAGAAAAATTCCCTGAAAGCTATTTTGTATAACCTTAAAATTATAAGATACTAATCAATGTCTCCAGCCGAAATATTACACCACATTTTTGGTTATCAAAAATTTCGGGGTGAGCAAGAAGAAATAATCCAGCATATTTTGGCTGGTGGCGATGCCTTGGTATTAATGCCAACTGGTGGTGGTAAATCGTTATGCTATCAAATTCCAGCAATTTTACGCCCTGGAGTTGGTATAGTAATCTCTCCGTTAATTGCATTAATGCACGACCAAGTTATTGCATTAAAACAATATGGTATCAAGGCTGCCTACTTAAATTCTACTTTAAGCTTTGATCAAGTACGCATCATATCTAGTCAATTACGCCAAGGTGAATTAGACCTATTATATGTCTCTCCAGAAAAATTATTAACCTCAAAATTTTTAGAATTTTTAAGCCAAACTGAAATAGCATTATTTGCTATAGATGAAGTTCATTGTGTTTCACAATGGGGGCATGATTTTCGACCAGAATACACTCAATTATCAATTTTACACCAACGCTTTCCAACAATTCCACGTATTGCTGTTACTGCTACTGCTGATGATCCTACTAAACAAGATATCATTACTCATCTTGGTTTGAAGGACGCTAAGATTTTCACTGATAGCTTTGATCGGCCTAATATCTGCTATCGAATAGTACAAAAACAAAATGCCAAAGCTCAATTATTAGATTTTCTCCAAACGGAGAAACATAATAATGATGCTGGAATTGTTTATTGCTTATCTCGTAAAAAGGTTGATGAAACTGCTAGATGGTTAGCTCAACAAGGTTGGAAAGCCCTACCATATCATGCTGGAATGGACAAAAAATTGCGTGAACAGCATCAAATGCAATTTTTACGTGAGGAAGGTGTAATAATTGTAGCAACTGTTGCATTTGGAATGGGAATAGATAAACCTAATGTCAGGTTTGTAGCTCATTTAGACTTGCCAAAAAGCTTAGAGGCATACTACCAAGAAACTGGTAGAGCTGGCCGAGATGGATTACCAGCTAATGCTTGGATGGCTTATGGGCTACAGGATGTGGTTATGTTGCGGCATATGGTTGATAGTTCTGAAGCAGATGAACAACATAAGCGTATAGAACAACATAAATTGAAAGCTATGTTGGGTTATTGTGAGATAACTACTTGTCGGCGGCAGGTTTTATTAAACTATTTTGGCGAGTTATTAGCAAATAGTTGTGGCAATTGTGATACTTGTATTGAACCAGTCTCAACTTGGGATGGAACTGAAGCAGTTCAGAAAGCTTTATCCTGCATCTATCGCACTGAACAAAGGTTTGGAGTACAATATCTGATTGATGTATTATTAGGTAAAAAAACTGAACGAATATTAAAATTTCGGCATAATAAAGTTAGTACTTTTGGAATTGGTAAAGAACTTAATAATGAACAATGGCATTCTGTATTCCGACAATTAGTTGCCAGAGGATTAGTATCGGTTGATGTAGAAGGTTATGGTAGCTTACGATTAACTGAAATTTCTCGACCTATATTGAGAGGTGAAGAACAAGTTTTTCTGCGTAAAGATATTGGTAAAAAACGCCGCAATAAATCCTATAGCCGTTCTTCTCAATGGCGATCTTTCGCTGGTAATGATAAAATTCTTTGGGATGCTTTAGTTAATAAACGTTCTGAATTAGCAAACGCACAAAGTGTCCCTCCTTATGTAATTTTCCATGATAGTACTTTGGAAGACATTGTGTTGCAACAACCACAAACTTTAACTGAATTTGCCAACTTATCTGGAGTTGGAGCTAAAAAGCTAGAGCGTTATGGTAAATTTTTTATTGATGTGTTGGATGAACATATAATTGAATATGGAGTTCAGGTCAGTGAAAAACCTATAACATCAACTATTGACAGAGAAACAGTAATATCTGAATCAGTTGAAGTTACAATTAATTTATTTAAGCAAGGCGCTGATATACAAGAAATAGTAATAGAACGTAATTTAAAATCCACTACTATTTATAACCATATAGCTGTTGGAATTGAAGTTGGACAATTAGAATTACAACAAGTTATAACTGATTTAACAGAAAAAGAAATTCACGAGATTGAGGATCATTTTTTATCTCAAAAATCTCTGGAAGCCTTAAAGCCAACTTTTGATTATTTTGATACTGTTTATAATTATGATGTATTACGTTGTATACGAGCTAGTCTATTATACAAAATAAAGTAAGGTATTATACTTGGGTTTAACTTCTATAAAATTCTGTCATTCCCGTGTAAACGGGAATCTAGGAACACTTGAAATCACTAGATTCCCATCCCCAGTTGAGGACATGCTTTCGTGGGAATGACAATTAATTATTATAAAATAACTATTTGATTCATATTCAACTAAATTTGTCAATGCGTAAGTCCTATGCTTGTATTATTCATAATTACCAAATTATATAAACTATAAATTGCCAATAAATATTGGTAATATTTTACAACTAAATATCAAATGCAAAAAATAATTGTTGGGATGTCTGGAGGAGTAGACTCTTCAGTTGTTGCTTTATTATTAAAACAACAAAATATTGAAGTAGAAGCCCTTTTTATGAAAAATTGGGAAGAAGATGATAATGAAAATTATTGTAGTGCAGCTGAAGACTTGAAAGATGCCCAAGCTGTATGTAATGCGTTAGATATCAAATTACATACGGTAAATTTTGCAAGTGAATATTGGGATAATGTATTTGCTGGTTGTTTACAAGAATATCAAGCTGGACGAACCCCTAATCCAGATGTACTGTGTAATCGAGAAATAAAATTTAAGGTATTTTTAGATCATGCTTTAAATTTAGGTGGAGGCTCGATTGCTACTGGACATTATGTAAGAACAATTAAAGTCGATGGATATTATAAGTTGTTGAAAGGTATTGATTCTAATAAAGATCAAAGTTATTTTTTATACATGTTAAATCAGTCACAACTAGCCAAAAGTTATTTTCCAATTGGTGAATTGTCAAAAAATACAGTACGCCAACTAGCTGCACAAAATAATCTAGCCACAAAAAATAAGAAAGACAGTACTGGAATTTGTTTTATTGGCGAACGTCCATTTAAAGAATTTTTATCACGTTTTTTAACACCAAAACCAGGATTAATTGAAACTCCAGATGGCCAGCGTCTAGGTGAACATGATGGTTTGATGTTTTATACTTTAGGCCAACGTAAAGGTTTAAATATTGGTGGAAAAAAGGATAATAGTGGTGAGCCTTGGTATGTAGTAGCTAAAGATATAGCAAATAATCGTTTATTGGTGGCTCAAGGACACGATCATCCATTGTTGTTTAATAGTACTATATTAGCCAAACAGGTTCATTGGATAGCTGGAATTACTCCGCAAATGCCACTAACTTGTTATGCAAAAACTCGTTATCGTCAGGTAGAACAGGCTTGTGTAGTAGAACTTTTAAATTCAGGAACTTGTCAAGTTAAATTTGTTCAACCACAAAGAGCTGTAACACCAGGTCAATCCATAGTATTTTATCAAAAAGATGAATGTTTAGGTGGTGCTATTATAGAAGAGATATCATAATCTCATAGGCGTTCGGGATTTTTTTAATAAATATTTATCTAATAGATGTGCTGAAGTAACGAAGCACATCCTACTTTTGTGAATATTTACAAAGTGTTTTTACACAAGGAATTTACAAAAATCCCGAACACCTATGATCATAATCTATGGTTTCTTAGTATTTACATGAAAACATTTAGATATAGCAATTCTACTGATTATAACGGATTCTGTTGATAACTAGAATTACCATTCATGGAAGCAAAAATGATTAAATTAACTAACCAATTATCATCGTAAGATATTAAGACGTTGAGCAGGAGAAAGAAGTCCATTATATTTTTTAACAATAGTAGGTGATGATGATGCACTGCCATTAAGTTAAGGATTAAAAGGTAAATTTTCGTTGTCTTTTCTGGTAGTTAAGAAGATGCCTTGAAGA
>JQIA01000282.1_pt1 | contig 24822 bp, 25 predicted proteins | sample 811431 | NCBI WGS metagenome assembly JQIA01 (sample SAMN02998118, study PRJNA258478) | marine sediment metagenome | biome: marine; feature: seafloor; material: sediment; isolation source: oil-polluted sediment collected from 3 locations (0.5 km, 0.7 km and 0.9 km)... | place: USA: Gulf of Mexico ...
CTTCCCACTTGTCAAATTCCTGGCCTAACGGAGCTGTGTCGGCTGTAATGTTAACATCCGCACCGATGAAATAACTACCGTCTCCACTACCGCTGTTAACTGTTACGCTGAACCCTTCACTTGATGATACATCACCGTTTTCAAGGGCCTCTTTCAGTTCGCTGTCTGATGAACCGCAGGAGGTAAAAACAGATCCTGACATTAATATGATTAATATTACGATAAGAATATTTCTGCTTTTCATTCTATAATCCTTTATGATTGCGTAGTAATTATTCAGCTGGCTATGGGAAAAGACTCATATACATAATTGGGTGGTCGCCATATTCGAAGTAGTACATATAATATACCTCTCTTCCGGTCAATCAATAAAGTTACTTATATGGAACTCTTCCTATCCTATTCGCCCTTTAGATAAATCAGATTTTTGTTACCATACAGTATCAGCAAATCAATAGCCTTATCGTAAAGACAATGGCTAAAATATCATTTAATTCAGAATGATAGATAAATATAGCAATCTCTATAGTGCATTAATATTATAAGCAGAATTACCTAAATACGTTTTACGAGTGTATCAAGTTATAATTTTGATAAAAAAGATAAGAAGGAAATTCTTTTAAAACATCATTTTGAACAACACAAAGAAAATGTTCATGAGTTATTTTAAAATAAGTTCGAATATATTTGTGGCCGGGGTTCTTGAAGTCATTATGTGCAGACTCAGAATTTTTACCGCAGTATATTGTAAAACTAAAAAGAGTATTTTCTTACAGATTGGTTTATTGATTTTCGCATTTTCTGAATCAATTGTTCCGCTTAACAGTTCTCTAAGAACCTCCAGTGAATTATTGAGGTCTTTTATTTAAGCCTGATTTTTTCTTTTTAAGATACATGGACCCCGGATCAAGTCCGGGGTGACAAAATTTTACGATACCGAAAATATGACTATACTGTCATACCGGACTCGATCCGGTATCTACGTTGGATAGATCGAACATGTTTATACGTTCGTGCTGCCCAGGAAACTTAGCTTTGTGCGGGAGCTGGCGTTTTATTGAAACCGCATTCCGCTATATTGTTTTACCACCCGTTCGCCTTATTCACTTGAGACAAGAGCACGGAGAGAAAAGATTGTATAACAGTGCCACTTACTTCAAATGCGATGCCACAGCATCCTGGGCTTTTCTTCTATCCAGCTCTTCCACAACAGCACTATGAACGCATTTTTTATTGACTGGGTTCAGATAAGTACTCAGGGATTTGGCGATAACCAAAGCAACCGGTATACCAATAATACTGAGAAACATGCCAACCACCTGAAAAATTGCAAAAATACACCCGATAATCCCAAAAGGCAGGTACAAAATCATAACGATGGTTGAATACGTTTTCCAAAGAGGATTCTGTTCAACGTTAAGCTCACTTTTACTGATCATTGCATTACCAAAAGGCCAGAATAAAAACTTACCAAATTCCATAAGACCTAACCCGATAGGGGCAGCGATGATTGTAACAGTCAGTATCAAACCACACAGATAAACAGTAATGGCACTGACAAAACCAAAAAACGGGAAGTGCCAGATAATATTTCCTAATGTTTTCATTTATTCTCCTTTTTAAGTATTCGGGTAAAATTATTTTTCAATACCTTTTCCATTTTACGTTTTAAACGCCTTTTTGTATTAATAGAATTTTTTCATTTTTCAGGTTTTTTATTTTTAAGTCTAATTCTGTCTCAAGATAAATTAGAAGTTCTTCTATTGTTCGAATATTATCAAATTTAAAAGAATATTTTTTATCCTTATTTTTATTTACAATGTCATACCCTTCATACTTAGGGTCTTCAAACATGTCTAACATTGCATTTAAAAATATTTCCATTTTTTCATTTTTAACTGTGCCTTTAAAAATGCCGTTATTACCAGTTATGGAATGGCCATCTGAAGTTGAACAGCTAACAATACAAAATATTAATAAAAAAATTGTCAGTATTGTTTTATGGTTATTGTTCATAATGATACCCGTAATGTTTAAATGTAAAAATTCAGGTGGGCCTACATATTTGTTGGGACCCGGCCCCTTTTTTCTTAAACAACCCGGATTTATTGACTTCCGGAGGTTTATCCTTACTTACCAACTCATATATCGCAACCCCAAAGAAGGCGATTTTTTCATAGTCCCTTCTGCCTCAACTCTATCAATCTGTAACTTGATAAAATCTTTAATTTCTTTAGAATCTATCGATATATCACTTAATGCTTTTTCATAAGACCTAATGGCATCTTCAGCATTTTTCTTTAATTCAAAACATATTGCTAAGCGATAGTTCGCAATTAAATCATCCTGTTTTATTTCCAAAGCTGATTTTAAAAATGAGATTTCCTTTTCCAGATTGTCATCTTTATTTTCCAGAAGGGACATTTTCATATAAACGTAATACATGTGCCAGTCACTCATCGTTACCCGGCCATTATCAATAAGTCTTTTACACAAATCGCCTTGAGCTGTGCTTATATTGTTCATGCCATCTGACATATAGCTGAGATATTTCAAGATCCCAAGGTAACGAAAAACTAAATTTGCAACTTTACTATCTATTATTCCGATTTTATATTGATACTCAAATTCACCTCTGCGTTTACCCCAAAACTTACTATATGTAGTGAACTGGTATATAAGAGCAGCAATCAAAGCCCCAAGAAATGCATTAAATAACGGAGAATAAATAATTATTACTCTGGACGCAAAAAAGCCTATAAGGGAACCGGTTCCAACCGCCATTAAAGAATTTTTTATCCAGAATGAGATATAAAATTTATTCGAGACTTTCATATTTTGTGTTTAGCCCCGGTCGGTTTAAACAACAGCGTTCAATCGATTACAAAGAATAAACATGCTTTTTTTTCGCTGCCAATTGTATATAATCAAAAACAATTTCCCCCGAATCAACCCTGAATTCTTTATAATCATTTTGATTATGACACTTTTAAGTAAAGATCAATGACTTTATTTAACAAACGGTTTAGTCCTGATATTGAGATCGCGTTCTGGCAACGAATGTCATGAATGACAACTAATAGCAGAAAGATAATTAGCCACAGACGGTCACAGACCTTTGCTTCGCCAGGGAAAAAGCAGCTATTGTGAGAGTTGATAAGAATTACCGATACTTTTATCTATATAATTTGAAATAATTGTTGAACCACCCGTTCGCGTTGCTCACTTGAGCCACAGAGGAAACAGAGAGATCAACGACGTCAGTAAAACTTGCCAGAAGGCCTGAAATTCCATTTCTGATCGGAACTAAATTGCTTTTAGCCTTTACGGCTCAGCCAGTATCCTGGTTTACGGCTATTATGCATCACAGCAACAATATAGATAGAATTGTCATGTTTACGGTAGATTACAGAAAACGGGAATTTGGGAAGAACATATCTACGGAATCCTTTAGAAAAAACCGGCCATGTGTCATGAAGGGAAAGAATTGCTTCGAAACTGGATTCAAGCTCACCAATAAAATCATTTCCAAGTCCCAAAGCCTTATCCTGATACCATTCATATGAGGATTTAATTTCTTTGGTTACATCAGGATGAAATTTTAATGTCAGCATGTTATCCGGTAATATCTTTTTTTATATCTTCCCATGAAGATGGTTGTACATTGCCGGAAATCAGCTCTTTGTACCTTACTTCTGCCAGTTTTGCCCAAGCTTCATCGACACCCTCTTCCGGATTCGTTTCAAGAGAAACGATCAAACAATGAGCAATGAGCGCTTTCTCTTTTGCACTCAGTTTTTTTGCATCTTCAATAACCTGTTTTACGCTTACCGGCATAAGTCACTCACTATCAAAAAAATAAGAATTACATTAAGTCTGCTTTAATATTGAAAATGTTAACATATTGTTTGATTCAACTTCAATATATTTTATTAACGAATAATAGTGATTATAACTTATAAAATCAGTCTTTATCAAAAAAACAACTGAGGTTCATATTCTTTTTGCCCGTCAGGGCTGACATGTCCTGCCCGATCTTTGCCTGTGATTATCTATTCAGGTCTTTGGCAAAAAAGTTTTTATCCGAGATATGATAATTTAACCACACGTTCGCGTTGCTCACTTGGGCCATTGAGGAAATGGAGAAAAGATTAAATGAGTATTACTGTTTAAGTCGTATCGATGACCCTGCCCGAGGGGTCTGACTGTCTATTTTCGATCGAAACGATCATAAATAATAGAATAAGTGTCATTTATCAAAAAACATCTGCGGTTCAGAAGTTTTTGTTCAAAAGGCTGCCTTGTTTTGTCCGGTCATTGTCTGTGAGGGTCTGTGGCAAAAAAGCTTTCTCTTTGGTCATATCAGTATTTATTCTTCAAATTTGTGCCAAATATAAATCAATAGATATTCGATGCCTCTCCCCTTTTCCCAATTGACAAATACCGGAGCAATCTATATTGTTGACAAATCAACAGTTGACTTGTCAACAGTGGGGGGCGGCATGAAAATAAGAAAACAATCATTCGGATATAGATTCGCAATGTTATACAGGCTTCACTCTGTAATCAGCAGTGAAAAGATCTCTAAACTAGGACTAACAATGAGCCAGGTCCCATTTATGGCAGAATTATTTCATTCTGAAAAAGCTCTCACGCAAAATGAGTTGTCAAAAAAAGTTGCAATAGACAAAGCAGCAACGGCAAGAACGCTTGATCAGCTTGAAAAAAATGGGTTTGTGACCCGAACGGTCAACCCTGACAACCGCAGACAAAATTTGATCCGAACAACAGATAAAGGGATTGCTGTTAAAGAAAGGCTTATTTCCATTCTTCTTCAGACGAGTAATGCCTATGTCAAAGGCTTTACAGAAAAAGAGAAGGCGGTGGCTCTCGATTTGCTGGATAGAATGTTAGAAAATGCAAGGAATGCGTGTGATGAATCAAAGTAATACTCTAAGCCCCCCGGATGATAAAAAAACAGATAAATCCTCTGAAATGATAACACTGGCAGTGGTCTGTGCTGTTCAGTTCCTGACACCGTTTATGATGTCGGCTGTCGGCGTTGCACTTCCAGCTATCGGGAAAGAATTCAACGCCAGCGCTGCCCAGCTCGGTCTGGTGGAAATGGTTTATATTTTAGCAGTCGCGCTTCTGTTGCTGCCCATGGGGCGGCTCGGAGATATTCACGGCAGAAAGAAAATCTTTATCACCGGCATATGTATCTTTTGTCTGTCGACTCTGATGGTGGCCATGGCATGGTCAATTGAAACCTTTATCCTTTTCCGTTTTATTCAGGGCGCTGGTTCAGCCATGATAACCGGCACCAGCGTTGCTATCCTCTCTTCAGTATTCCCCCCGGAAAAACGGGGATGGGCCATGGGCATTATTGTCGGCTGTGTTTATTTGGGCCTGTCAGCAGGGCCAGTTCTTGCAGGAATAATGGTTGCCTTTGCAGGATGGCAATGGATTTTTTATACCGGAGCAATAATTCAACTCGCTGCACTCTGCCTGACTCTGATGAAACTGAAAGGAGAATGGGTAGAAGCACGGGGAGAAAAATTCGATTTCGCAGGATCTTTAATTTATATCGTATCGCTGTTTGCTTTTATAACAGGCGCTCTGAATCAGCAAACAAACGGCTACTACCTTGCCCTGATGATAATGGGCTGTGCCGGGCTTGGCCTATTCTTCTTTGTTGAATCACGAACAAAATCTCCCCTGCTGAATGTTGACCTGATTTTAAGAAACAGAGTGTTTGCCTTCAGTAATCTTGCAACACTGATCAATTATGCGGCCTCCTTTGGCCTGACTTTTTTTCTAAGCCTTTACCTTCAGTATATCAAAGGCATGTCACCGCAGGCAACCGGCGCGATTCTGATTGTTCAGCCTCTGATTCAGGCAGTCTTATCTCCGGTCACAGGCCGTCTGTCAGAAAAAATCGCCCCACCGATGCTGGCAACAGCAGGGATGATTATCTGTGCTGCAGGTCTCGGTATTGCAGCATCTGTAACAGCCGATACGCCTCAATGGGTAATTCAGATTATTCTCGTTATCATGGGACTCGGCTTTGCACTTTTCTCATCACCGAATATAATAACCGTCATGGGAAGTGTCTCAGAAAAGGACTATGGCATTGCATCAGGCTTTGTCGCAACCATGCGAACAACAGGGATGCTGATAAGCATGACGATAATCACACTGGTATTTAAATACTTTATGGGAAGTCATTCAGTAACACCGGAGCTGGCTGGGAAATTCATACAGAGCATGCATATATGCCTGTTGATTTTCTGCATCCTGTGCATTGCAGGTATTTTCTGTTCATTAGGACGCATAAAAGAAGAGACAATAGAGGCACCTGCAACCACATGTTCAGCCTAAAAGGGGGATACGTAAGAGGGGCTGTTCGGCGGGCACAGCCCGCCATACGATCTATTTGCATATATTTATAGATTCTGAAGATTTCAATATTAACCGGAGCCTGTCAACTTTTATTCTCCTGTTCGCAAATGCAATACGCTTCTAAATCTTGAACCGCCCAATAATTTCATTCAGGTGAACCGCAAGCTGCTTTAACTCATCGACACTCAATTTCACCTGACTGCTGCTTTCAGATATTTCACCAGCCGACGTATTTACAGACACAATATCCTGCGTTATTTTGTTAATCACCTTTGTGCCCTGTGATACAGTCTGATTCACTTCCTGAATACCCTGAGATGTCTGGGAAATATTATTGGAAATCTCCTGAGTGGCTGCAGACTGTTCCTCAATTGCGGTTGCAATGGTATAAATAATCTCATTAATCTCATCTATGACACCCGAGATAGACTTGATTTCTGAAACGGTTTCCCGGGTTGTCGCCTGAATACCTGAAATTCTTGTCTTGATACCTGCCGTTGCATCTGCTGTCTGACGTGCCAGTTCTTTTATTTCATTTGCAACAACCGCAAATCCTTTTCCTGCCTCTCCGGCTCTTGCGGCCTCTATCGTTGCATTCAGTGCAAGAAGATTTGTTTGTTCCGAAATCTCAGTAATTTCCTCGGTGACGGTTCCAATATCACTGGCTTCCTTCCCCAGATGATTCACTTTTTCTGATGCATGGGCCGCCTGCTTCACAGCACCTTCAGTGATACTCCTTGCTTTTTCAGAATGTTTTGCTATTTCATTTATCGTTGAGGTCATCTCTTCTGTCGCTGTTGCGACCATGTTTGTATTATCTGTCGTCTCTTCCATGGTTACGGCTACGGCATGAAAACTCGTATTCATCTCCTCTGACGCCCTTGCAACAGCACCGGCACGCACGGATGTTTCCTCGGCACTACCGGCCATCCCTGTTGCAATACCAAGAAGTTTTGCCGATGAATCATCAACAACACCCGCATTCTCGGCAAGTTCCTGTATAATCTTCCTTAGATTATCAACAAAAGCATTGAACCATCTTGCAAGGTCGCCAAGCTCATCCTTACTTAGAATCTCAAGTTTCTTTGTCAAATCCCCTTCACCTTCTGCAATATCCTTGATCATTTCCGTTGCATAAACTACTGGTTTTGCGATAGAACCGGCAAGAAACAACCCGCCAAGTCCAAAGATACCCGCTAAAACACCGCCAACGATGAGCATAACAACAATCATGGAATAGACAGGTGCCATCAATTCTTCTTTTTTCATTAGACCTACAAATTTCCATTCCAGCTCAGGTGATGTAAGTATACTTGCCACAAACGCTTCACCGTTTATTGTTAACTGAAGATTGCCCGTGCTTGTTTCGCCAATAATACCTAATCCGGGAAGCCCGCAATCTTTAATTTTTTTAAATGCAACATCAGGGTGACGTGGATCTGCCAGGATAACACCATCATCCTGAATCAGCATGACATAGCCTGATTCGCCGATTTTTATCGTCTTAATAAAGTCGGTCATCCCTTTCAGAGAAACATCAATCCCCACGACCGCAGAAACCGTTCCATTTTTCTTCACAGCTTTGACACAACTGAACACGGCATCGCCGGTGGTTGATTTGTAGGCTTCTGAAATACTTGCTTTTTCGGTATTATCAACACCCAGCTTGTACCACGGTCTTGTACGGGGATCATAGCCCGCCGGAAGCGAAATATCACTTGCAATGGTAAAACCGCCTGACACAGTACCAAGAAATACTTCGATATATTGAGGATGTGTTGCAGCAACAGACTTAAACAATGCCCTGATATTCTTTTCAATATCGCCTGACTCAAATTCTGTAATTTTTTTGCTGTCCGTCAGACCGATAAAAGAAGAAATTGAGTCATCAGCTTTTTCTGTATCCGGATGCAAGGCCATCATACGTGCATTGGCCCTGGTTTCATTTATAAACGTTGAGACAGCTTCATTGATATGATTGAGTTCGTTCGCTGTTGATTCATAAAAAGCCTCAAATGAATGTGTTCTGATTGTATAACTAAGAATAATACAGATCAGCAATATCGGGATAAGTGTCGAAAACAGGAATGCCAGAACAAGCTTTTTTCTGATGGTAAGGGTCATAACAAGCTCCTTGTGTTAACTCATTATATTTAAACACCACAAATTTAATCAATTTTCAAAACTGGTATTACAGTTGGATTTCAGCTGATTTCTTAAGATTTTATCTGACAGAAACAATGCCACCCACAAAGGGTTATTGTTTGTAAATATCTTAATTTTATATTATATATTCAAAATAATCAATATTCTTCTTTTATACCTCCAGGGTAAACGCATATAAAGTTGGTATACATTTTGATTCGCTATAATATCAAGAGCATACTCATAGTATAAAACTTATCTGCGTTTACCCAAAGTTTCAAGTTACCTGAAATGATATACTCCGAAATCCAAATGCGTTAGCCCTGTTTATACCTCAGTTTAATCGGGTAAAGACCACAGGTAATCCCCTCTCAGAAACTTTGGTAAACAGAATGCGCCCCCTGCAGCACCATATTGTGAAATCGCTCCGTATTCGTCAGGTTATTTATTTATAAATTTTCTGAGAAGTATCTGAAAAATATCATAACCATCTAACCCTTTTTTCGGTATTAAATTAACAATTATTATAAGTAAGTTCATAAATATGAGCAACTTATTAAGTGTCGCGATTATTCTTGAAAAAGAGCCTGTTTCGAATTCCGGGATGCAGCTATAAAACACAAACCAAAGAAGCATCAGAATTAATTGAAATATAATACCACCAGCAGAAATTAATAATTTCTTTGGCTTATATTGGTCATATTCGTAAACGCATTGACCATTCATAGCAGACAACACAATATGGTCTACTTTGTAACCATAGAAGTGTACAAAAAATGCGTGACCCATTTCATGTGTAAGCATAATGATAAAAAAACCAATCAGCCCAAACGGAATAGTAATAAAAGGGTCAGGCTTATTAACAAAGAATAACATGACTAATAGAATGGTCCAGTGAACGTATACAGGTGCGTTTTTATAATTAAATATTTTAATACAACCGCTCATCAAAGCGCCTCCTAAAACATAACAATTAATATCGCGAAAACATTCAACCTACGTGATTGATATTTTTCAATGCTAAAAAATTTTATAATAAAAATATATACGGTTTGATTACCGCATTATTAGATGAATTACCATCATTCAATATTTAATCATGTCAAGTAATGATGGCGGTGTAAAAAGTCCCATCCTACTTTGCTTTAGTGATTGGCCAGACTTAGAAAAACAACCACATAAAGCAATAGTTTCACTTGATATACCTTTAATTATTCAGGAATTTTCATGTTTGATTATTAATATGCGACTGTCATATCGGCCCCGACCCGGTAGCCCGGTAGTCTGAAAAAACAGATGAGAACATAATTATTTTTGGCAGGTGGGATGTCTTTTTTACCTGACAGACCCTTTAATGAACCAAAGGCTCAGGTACCAGGTATTTGCTTTTAGGTATTAGCAAAGCACCTTCATAGTAATATTCCGGAATTTTCATATTTCATCACAATTATCAGGACAATACACCTCTAACTGTTTCTTTTAATGTCAATCCAGTTCCTAATATTTATTGCCAGTTCTTTTGGTTTAAAAGGCTTCATAATATAAGCATCAATACCGGAGTTTTCGAGTTTTTCCTGAATAGCCGATCTATGGTGGCTGGATAAAGCAATAACAGGAACCTTGTCATATCCAAGTTCTCTTATCTTCCCGGTTGTGGCAAACCCATCCAGTTCCGGCATTTCAATATCCATGAGTATAATCTCATAGCTTTCATCCATTACATTTGCGATTGCGGCCCACCCGTTTTCAGCACTGGTGACTTTAAATCCCATTTTTTCAAGAATCTGAGTCGTATACTTAATATTAACAGCATTATCTTCAACCAGTAATACATGTGATACTGATTCATCAGCACTGCCACCAGTACTGCTCTGGTTAGAAGCTGCTTCGTCAGTACTTATATCCAATTCACCCTGAAGCACAGGCAATGTTATCTTAAATTCAGAACCTTCACCAACCGTACTGTTAACACTGACTTCTCCGTTATGCCGGTCAATAATTTCCTTAACAATTGACATCCCAAGGCCGGTACCTTTTTCACCGGTTGTTCCCGGACGACTTGTTCTCGAGTATTTATTAAACAGATCAGGAATAATGCTGTTTTCAATCCCAACACCACTGTCAGTTACAGAAATGGAAACGCTATTGTTTTCCTCAGCTTCAATTGATATGACAATCTCTTCTTCTGACGTTGTAAATTTAATTGCATTTGAAATAAGGTTATTAACCGCCCGCATCAGAGAGGACCAGTTCCCTGAGATAATAACATTTTCAAAACCATCAATAATCTGAAAATCGACCATTTTCTTTTCGGCCATACTCTTCATTGCTTTATAGCAGGCTTCAACAAGGTGACTTACATTTACAGGCGATAAGGGGATTGACTCGGTGTCCGACTCAATTTTTGATAAATCCAGAATGCTGCTCACTAACCCCATTAAATAATCACCCGATGCCTTCACATCCTGAAGGGCTTCTTTATCTTCTTCTTTTATATAATCCTGCTCAAGAAGCATCTCAACAACGCCGGTCATGCCGAACAGCGGAGATCTCAGGTCATGAGAACAAACAGCAATAAGATCATCTTTCATTTTACTCAGGTCGGACAGCTCTTTAACAGAGTCCTTAAGCCGTTGTGTCAGCTCTCTTCGCTCCATATGGACAAGAATTCTTGCAAGCAACTCTTCTTTCGCAAAAGGCTTAATCAGATAATCCGACCCACCACAGTCAAAAAGCTCAAGTAAACGTGCCTGCTCTGTTTCTGAAGTCAGGAAAATAATCGGCAGATCTTTTAAAGCCAGCTCCTTTCTGATCTTTTCAACCAGCAGGTCGCCACTCATAACAGGCATATTCAAATCGGTTATAAGAATGTCAATATCTGTCATATGGTTACACATTATTTCAAAAGCCTGCATACCATTTTCAGCCTCAATGACATTTACCCCTTCCTGCTCAAGAATACCTTTTACAACATCTCTGGCAGTTAATGAGTCATCAACAATAAGGGCCAGACGATTCTTTAAATACTGGTCAGGATACAGAAGTTTATTGACTATCGACAGCACCTGTCCTTTGTTAAACGGCTTACATATAAAGTCGGTTGCCCCTAATTCATACCCTCTTTTCCTGTCTTCAATTGTATCCAGGGTTGTTATGAAAATGACAGGTGGCTTTTCATTTTTAGAATTGGAAAAATACTGCAAATAATTTTTCGATGATAATTTTTTGTTCAGTTCAAATCCCGAAAGCCCCGGCATCTCAACATCCATTGTAATCAGATCCGGTGAAAAATTACTTTCAATTATCGATATTGCCTTTTCAGCATCCTCCGCTTCAGCAATTTCAAAATTACCCGCCTTTAATTCGTCTTTAAGAATTCGTCTTATCATTGCGCTATCATCAACGATCAGAATTTTCTTTTTTTCACTCATTAACATTCTCCGGATTATTCATATTCAGCTGACAATTCGTTTGTATTGCTCTGATATCTGGCCTTAAAAAAATAGAATTTTTCGTAATTAACAGGAATGGATTGTACATAGTCCGATAAAAAGTGCGCGTATTATCTCTTAATAAATAAACGATATTACTGCAAAAATCAATAAATTTGTTATTTGACAGGCATATCAGATGGGAAATCAGTTGTAATTTAATGTAAAAAATACCGGTGTCTTATTATGTCACAGGTGCCGTCCGTTTTCATTTGATCCAGAGCTTTTTGAAGCTTTACAACAATTGCATCCGGTGTCTCTTTATTCAAAGCAATAAAATAAGTGGCATTTATCAAAAAACATCATCGGTTAATAACCGCTTTTGTTCAAAAGGCTAAAATGTTATCTCCGGTCATTGCCTGTGATCCGCCTGTGTAGGTCTGTTGCAAAAAATTTCTCAAAAAATCGTTAATCCAACGACCAAATATCATTTTATCTTTTAAGAGGTCCGGCAACTTTTATATTGTATTTCATTAACCATTTAATTATAATTAAATGATATTCCTTATAAAATAATTCACCAAATACCTGATTGTTTTTATTAATTTCCGCATAAAATAATTGGTAAGCCAAGGATTTTTTATACTCCGACGAAGTGATTATTGAGACACATGTCTTCTTCTTCAAAAAGGGGAGTTATTTTAAATGGAACAAAATCACAGATATCACTTCATATAAAATGGGGGGGCTATTTGGTTTTTCATATGGCAGTGAACTCGACAAAATAATCGGAGAAGGAGTATTAAAAATCGATAGAGCAGCCCGGGATGAACAGAACTTTATGAAATTACTGGCAGGCCGGATTGATATTTACCCTCAGGAATTAAACGTGGCATATGAGAGTCTCTATAGTAATTTTTTTTAAAGGGGAAATCGCTTTAATCGATTATGATACAAAACCGTTAATGACTAATCCCAGCTTCCTGATTTTCCAAATAAAAAACGCTAAAAGTAAGCGATTCCAATCTATTTTTAATAAAGGATTGTTGCAATTGAATAATGCCGGAAAGGTTAAAGAATATACCATGGATGCGAGAAAGGGTCTTTGATTCAACACGAAATAAATTTCAGATTCAAATAAATACAATTCAATCAATGTCGTTAACTTAAGGCATATATAAGTTGTTGTCTTTTTATAATGATAAGAGAATTCTGAATTCTTTTCTCAGCGTCACATAAAACCAACAGAAACAGGAGAAAAAGCCATGGGAAAAAAAGTATCATTATGTACACTTGTCATTTTTATTATTCTATCACTGAGCAGCATCGCAACGGCGGGAGAAAAAATACTAATTGTAACTGAGCCAAAATGGGAACCCTATTTTGGACAGAAGATGAAGAATGGCGGTCTTATGGTTGACATTGCACGCGAATCATTCAAGCGTGTGGGCTACGACATGAGTATGAAGTGGATGCCATGGAAACGGGCATTAAATAAAACCTATGAAGGTGAATACGCCGGAATTGTAGGGTGTTACTATACTGAAGAAAGGGCAAAGCAATTGGAGTATTCAAATCCGATAACAACAGCTGAAGTTGTTTTTTTTGAGTTAAAAGGAAAGAATATCAAGTATTCAAAGCTGACTGATCTGATGTCTTATAAAATTGGTGTCGGACGTGGGTATGCGAATACGGATGAATTTGATAAAGCGACCTTTTTGAAAAAGGAAGAGGCAAATGATACCACAACGAATATAAAAAAACTGTTAAAGGGTCGAATAGACCTCATGATCGATTCGAAAAAAGTCGTCCTTCACCTTATTAACAATCAGTTTCCGGATGAAAAAAAATCCGTGTCAATTGTTGAACCTGTTTTGCAGTCAAGAAATCTGCATATCGGGTTTTCAAAAAAAATGCCTGGTTATAAAAAAATCGTCAGTGATTTCGATAAGGGGCTGAAGCTGATCATAGACGATGGTACATACGATAAAATTGTGAAAAGCCATGGTTTATAGTGGCTGGTTGGAATAATTAAAAAAAACCTGCCTTTAATAAAAAAACAAAACCGCCACTATAAAAAAATAGTGGCGGTTCATATTTTAGGGACGTAGCAGATTATGCTGTATATCGTCTAATCTGATGATTTTAACTCTCCAAAATAGCTATCCAGGTAGGTTTTTTTGTCCTTGAAAAGTTCTAAAACATCAAGCGATATAAAATACCCGATATCGCCATCACGATCAACTGCTCCGAGGGTAAATTTATTCCCAAAGTGAAGAGAAAGTCCATACCCCCAATCATCTACAGTATTACGATCAGAATAAACCGTAACCACACTACCTCCGGACAGTTGATACCACTTATCACGACGCCATCGGTTAATACCCGCGACTTCAAGCATTATCCCTTCCTCGGTCTCACTGCCATCTAATGCATCTGGTACGTTCTCTATTACAATTGAAGGATGGAAAAGAATATATTGCGTATCCGGCGGAGACAAAAACATACCCGGTTTCTTATCCTTACGCCAAAAATAACCGTTCACCAACCGTTCTACCACAGTTTGCGAGCGCCCTTTCTTGTAATAGTTTTCCCAATCATTTTCAGTGATATCCAGGTACTTGGTTACCCGAACAGCATCCAGATTCTGAAGAATCTGTTGCAATTTATTATAAGCCTTAAAATAAGTTTCGATATACCCCCGACAATCCTTACAATTATTCTTCAGGGCGAGCTCTTTACAGATGTCTTTTTTATCCTCTGAAACACTAAATTCCTTACCATTAAACTTGATACCAATACCCTGAGCCAATGGCATTAACTGAATGTTGGGAACCGTTTCTTTTTCCTGCAGATTTTTTTTGATCTCTTTGTTAACTGCTTCAATCGGAAAAAAAAACTCACCGCTATCGTCCACCTTGAATACTTTTTCTGAGGCTACGCTAAACTGGTAAATTTTAGTGGCAATTTCAAGTTTATTGGTAAGTAGGCCGCAACAAAACCGTTCATAAATATCCGCCGAAATACTTGCCGGTTTTGGCATTATCTTTACAAAAGCCTTATCTAAGGCATAATCTTTACAAAAATTATTTTTTTCTTCACCATGCACCTGTATGGACCAACCAAAAAGCAGTACCAAAGTAATTATCAGAATATGATTTTTCATTGCCTCTCCTCAATTATTTGAATTCTTTTCCAAAGCCCGCTAACAAGTCACGCAATCCTTGGGCAGCCCGGATAAAGGCCTCCACATTTTGCTTGTTTGTCAGATCCAGGTCTTCCCATTTTTGTTGAAGCAACTCTGCTTTTCCCTGAAGCGCTTTCTTTTTATGCTGCTCAAATGCTTTATCCTTTGCTGCTTTATCAGGTGCAAAATCAATATTCAGAACCTCAAGCAATGGTATATGGCAGACTGGATTTTCTAAATAATGTTCCACATCATGGGTATTTACATCCGTTATAAGTTTGGGCTTGATTTCTTTATACATAAATTCATCATGCTCAATTTCCTCACACCAGACATCATTAACTACTGGTTCAAAAGGTGAAGGAATCATAAACGGGTCCAGAGCATGACGATATTGATAATAAGTACCGACACAGCCCATTTCACATGGATTTACTACAGATGTTCCTGTTTTTGCAAAACTCTCCAGTAATCGGGAGACATTGGCAACCATATGTACAGAGGCAAGCCTGCTTGTCACAGTTGAAAGGTTATGCTCCATAATGCTATGACCGGGAGGGGCATAAAGTGACGCAAGGGTATCATGAACCAGGCTCGTCCCTAGTGAATGACCTATCAAGTGAACATTCTGGGCACCAACTTTGCCAATATTTTCAGTAATCACTTTTGCCAGCTTAATTCGGATGAGTTCACCAAGGCCGGTAAAACGATAGAATAGTACATCTAACCAGTGGGTTTTAAAGAAATTATCATTATTTAGCTCTGATTCCCACTTAGATATCTCAGTGGGCATTATTCCAACCACTCCGGCTGATTTTAATTGACCAAGTCGATCCCCCAGTGCCACCGTCGAATCCGATATCATTTTGCGGTGCTCATTAAAAATGCTGTTGTATTCAAACGGAACTATATTAACCAGGTCCTCAATTTTTTTACTTTTCCAATTGTCATAAAGACCTAATCCATAATTCAGAGAATCCTTAATTTGAGTTCCAAAGGATTCTTCAGTGTGCTCACCCATACCGTGAACAATTATCAGTGTCTGTTTATCAGGCATTATTTATCCTCCTGTTCAATGATCAAGAAAATTATATTCTGTTTTATGGCAATAATTATTTCAAAGTTAGCGTGGCATCTGATATGAAAGAAGCCGCGATTTCGGGTACTTCTTAATACATACAGAATCACTTTGGTTTCCACCCAGAACTTCAATTTCTTTTTCTGTATCACCAATATAAAAACCAACATGCCCACCACTTCCCCGTTCAAAAACGGCGATACATCCCCGTTCAGGTATTTCAACGGACTTCCCCCAACCGCCCCAGCCCCTGGCCCATGCTGAATCAGTTCCTGCATACCCGGCTTTTTCCACACACCAGTTTACAAATGCTGAACACCAGTGTGTTTCATCTTTTGAACTGGCAGATTCACCCAAAGTTGTAGATTGCAAATACTCAATAATTCTCGGATTATGTGCTGCTCCGGCATATTCACGTTCTCCGATTTCACGAATAGCAATAGGCATCCACGGTAATTCATCATCACCAATCATGGTCTCATTTTCCAGACTGACAAGGTATTTATGAGATGACCAGCCCTTAAGCCCCTCATTATTTTGAACTTTATACCAGTAGTCATCCCCTGAAATAGCAAGAACCTCAACAACATCATCTTTTTCAAGAACACCAACAACTTTGCCTGTTAATTTAGGTTCCTTTCGAACATTCAACCTGTGCGCTGTTACTTTACATTTACTCATCATGGCCTCCCACCCTAACTTGTCATAGTAAAATATTTAAAACACAGAAGTTTTTTACTGCAACATTCATTCTTCTTGTGCTTCAACGAAAATAAATAGATAAACACTTAGTAACAACTTCCGGATTTCAAAACAGGCAGGCAAGGGAAAAACAAGTCCGCAAATCTGCCGCATCCCTGTTACATCAAACATGAACACAATTTTACTGCCTGCTGAAAAGACATGACAGGCAGCAATAACCTCTATGTATTCAATAGCAATGCCCGGCTCCCTTCTATCGGGACATTGCAAAAAATCAGGAGATGGTTATGAACCATCATGAGATTCCCCCGAATCTTCCCTTTGATTTTTTATATTTTTGAGTAGGATAATTTCAACGAATGGTCAACAATTATTTAACGTTTAATTTACTTTTTTACCGCAATGCAATCAAACGCTTGAGTAACCTATAAAGAAACAATTTAAAATACAGATACGAAGAGAATGATTTACTATGGTTCCCACTCATACCGCCTCTTCTTTTCAGAGGGTTTTTTGTATGACGGGTCATGTTTGGGGATTGTTATTTCATTGAGGTATTTTGCATTCAGTTTTTCTATTATTTTAACTGAGGGGACGTTTTCAGGGTTACTGGTCAGAAGAACCCTGTTGTAAAATAGCCGGATAAAAGGCCGGACTGCATTGCAGGCAAAATATGAGTATGCGTTTCCCCGATACGCCGGTAGTATTTCATATCCAATATGCCCGACGCATTGGGTTATATGATTTGTATCTCCGGCTTTAAAATTCAGATGCCCAACGACCGCCCCATCCGTATCAATAATTTTAAAATGATAAAACGGGACAAGTTCGCCACCCTGTTCTACATCCACATACTTTTCAAACCGAAGTTTTACCGAACCGAATTCTAAATCTGAAGGTGGTTTTGAATTCATAATAAACCTTCAACTGAGACATATTTCGATTATTTCAGCTTTTATATCATCATTATCAATCGTTAGCTCTGCAATTGTTACCGGAAGTTTAAAGCGCCGTGGCCCCGCGCTTCCAGGATTTATGTAGAGCACACCGTTATTTTTTTTAATACTTGGTTCATGTGAATGGCCGGAAATAACGATATCAAATCCGGCTGCAACCGGATCTAAATCAAGATCATTAATATTGTGCAATACATATAAATATTTACCTGAGATTTTAACAACATCAGTATTCGGGAAAGAATGGCTCCATGGTGACTTATCTATATTTCCTCTTATTGCATGGACTGGCGCAATCTTTTTAAGCTGTTCAATTATGTCGATACTTCCGATATCCCCTGCATGAAGGATTATATCTGAGCCCACAAGCACTTTGATTGCTTCAGGTCTTAACAGATTATGTGTATCAGAAATTATGCCTATAGAGATTTTCATAATGCCCCTCATACCACAGGTCATTCTTTGTACTCAAGAATATCACCGGGTTGACACTTCAGGTGCTTACATATTGCTTCCAGCGTTGATATCCTGATGGCTTTAGCTTTACCTGTTTTCAAGACAGACAGATTTTGCTCGGTAATTCCGATCAGCTTTGCAAGTTCAATTGACTTCATCTTGCGCATTGCCAGAACCACATCTAAGTTAATTACTACAGGCATGTTGACTCCGGCTAAACTGTTAATTGTTGTTCTTCTGTAATAATACGACCTTCATCCATAACCCAGGCAATAACAAAAACAACACCTGCAACAACAAGCGTTGTCAATTCAGGCGAGCTGAAACCTACACTGACAACTCTTTGACCGGGATGGTTTCCCATTGAAAACAGAACACTCCTTGCGGATTCATACAATATTGAGAAAATAACCCACAATACAAGGGCCTTTGACGTCCTCTTAAAAATATTGACATGTTCAAAAGAGAATATCACACCATCTTTATAAAAGGAAAACAACCTTCTGATATTTATAAGTCCGTAAACCAGTGCTGATAGAGGTAGCAGGCTGATTCCCCCCCCTGTTAACTGCAATTTTATGGGTAAAGGGCCTGAAATTAGTGGATTTGTGTCAACATTTACAGTGATCAGCGTTTCCGGAAAATAGTTAATAAAAGACCAGTAGATAACGTAATACACTGGCACAGCAACAATCATTAATGAAAATAAAAAATGGAAAGTCTTACTGATTTTCTTAATCCTGGACAAGTTATTCATGGCAGTACCTCCTGTTAATATTATGAGGTTTACCCAACCACAGTACTTACCGTATGTCAATAATTTATTATCGTTTTGCGATAATTTATTATCGCAGCCAGGATTTGTTTTGGACAACATGTGAGGTTATATTCTTAGCGTATTGATTAATTGTTTAATCATGGATTGGGTTTGAATCGGGTGCAGACAAAAGGCACGCCCTCTTAAAGGATGAGGTAAACATATTGAATCAGGCAACGTTTAACCGTATTTTTTCAGGGGGCTAAACGGATAACAGAGTTGCTTATTACCAGCGGTATTGTTTTAAAACGTCTTCAAACCGCCCTTTTTTGACAGCATTTTTATAGGCTTGCTGAAGTCTTTCAAAGGTATCAGCTGAAACAGTTTTTTTACTCAGACCAAAGTAGATAAAATCCTGATTAATGAAAAATGGATGGGCTTTAAGCCCCTTAAAATTCTTATCTGTTTTCACTTTCTGGAAAAACTCATAACGGTCAATAATTAACCCGACCAGCCTTTTTTTCTGAAACATTTTAATCAGTTGATTGGCATTGGTAACTTCGTAAAATTTCTGCTTGAATGTTATATCAGACTCATATTTTGTTTTAAATGTATCTCCGTAAAACCCGCCTCGTTGTATTCCGATTTCCCCGGGCAGTTTCTTAATGTCTTCAAGTGAAGTTATTTTAAAATCAAAGTTATCTGCAACAGCAAGAATCATAGACTCATCCCGCTGCGGGCCAATAAAGTGCATAAATTCTTTCCGCTCATCAGTAACCGAAAGATTCATGACAATATCGAGCATACCCACTTCGAGCGATTTTATCGCTCTTTTCCATGGTTGAATCTGGTAAACAGGCTTACAGCCGGCCTCATTCAGGAGCACCTCAACCAGCTCAATCCCCATGCCCTTCCATTGACCGTCTTCGATATAGTACTGCGGGGGATAGTCTGCCACCCGTACTCTTAGCTCACATTCTGCAATAACATCCAAAGGCACAAAACAAAGACAGAAAACAAATATAAATCTTTTCATCCATTCTCCTGCAAACAAATATTTCATTTGAAAGTTTTGAATTGAAATCATGGCCCGATAAAAAATCGGTCATACAGGATAATCATAATTTATGTATACGTCTAATATATACTAAAAGTTATTAAAAGCCAACGCCGGACAAGGCTGTGCCGGTTAAATATGGGAGGATATTAAATCGGGGCCCGCAAAGGAGCCCCCAATATTCTGTTTTTATCAGGGGTTTATTGTTTTAAATCGGTATTGCCAGAAACCATCCAGATCATAAGGTAGTTCTTTTCCTGCCAGCGCCATTTCTTTCTTAAAATCAGTTGAGAAAATCAGTGCGTCGTCTGTCCCGATAATAACAGGGGCGTCTTTTTCAAAGTAAAGATCCTCTACCGGATGCTTATGCCCATCTTTCCAGCTGCCAATATACCGATGGCAGGACGGGCAGATTTCAACAGGCAACTGATGCTTCCGGACGATTCTTTTATGCGCATCCTGAAGAAAAAGAGCATGACCAAGCCGGATTTTTCCAAAAGGTTTAATTTTTGGATTCCGGTCAAACCAGGTGTCTATTGCCTCTAAGGTTGAAGTACTGTCACGTTCGTCCTTTTCACAATCCAGCTCCGCAATATGAAGGGCCAGTCCCAAAGGGCTATCCAGAATTATTTCAATAATTGAATTCAGATCTTCGCCCTGTAACACCCTTGTACCAGGCGGATTAATTCCGGAAATATCGATTCCGACTATCGTATCAGGAAAGCCAAGTGCAAGGTCTATGATCTCCTGTGCACGTTTGATATCGTGCTTGTAACGATCAATACTGAGCAAACCTCTGGCTTTTTCGGGGTATTTGTTAAGACCGGCGACAAAGGCTTCCACATAATCAACCAGGGATAAATCTGAAGAAAACTTCCGGGGTGTTGACCGAATTTCCAAATAGTCTGCAAAACTTGTTTTAATTACATCTTCAGTTGATATTTCAATCCGTTCAGGTGAATCTATAAGGGCGTGAACAACGTGAAACATCTCAAGCACCCCAGCTGTTTCGATCTCCTCAAGTGCCTTTTGATTCTTATCTGATTTTGCAAACGCAATCAGCAACTCTTTAGAAATACTTCCCCCCAGATGAAGGTGCAGGTCGCACTGTTTTTTCATTTTTAATCCTTTGACGGCCCTTTACCTATAGCCAGTTAACCCCCGAGCCGTCGAGGCGATTGATAATTATTGGCATTGCAGTTGTAGCCTTGGAATATACGTCATGGTATAGAATAATACCTGACCGCCACAGAAGCATCAGTGAGGTCACCCGATCTGCTGTTTCTTCTGCTGATATTTTTTTATTCCAGTCCTGAGAATCTATATTCCAAAGCATTACACGTGAGTTGCTCTTTTTCAGATGGTCAACAACAGCAAGGGTTCTTTGCCCATATGGCGGCCGAAAATAAAAGGGTTCAGCATTTCCGGATGAAAACAGATCGATTAGCTTTTTCGTATCATCAAGAGACTGTTGCCATAAGTTGTATTTGGCGTGTGATTTATGAACCATGGCATGAGAGCCCAGTTTCATATCTTTATACAGAGTTTTTAGATTTTCCTGTGAGTCTGTTTTTAAGCGTTTTTTAACATTTTCGCCCAGAACAAAAAAAATACCACTAACCTTGTAAGCGTTCAGGACTGATATCAGCTTATCCGTATTCCCTTTTTTTATTGAGGGGCCATCATCAAACGTTAATTGAAATGACTTATCCTGATTCCCGAACCCCTGAACTTCTGAGTCATCAAGTTTCAAAATTTCACTCGTAATTCTGGGAAACAAAGCAGCCAGGCGCATTTGCTCATAAAGGTAATATGAATAAAACCGCCTTGAATCCTGATACCATGGAATAAGTTTCTCAGGCATCAGGTGTTTTAACTTTTCAGTCGTTTCAATAATATTACTTTTTAAAACAGGCTTCGTAAGCTTGAGGAAATTATCAGGATGAAAGGTATCAATACTGTTAAAGTTCTTTGTCAAAATTGCCCATACTGCGGATTGCCATCGGGTTACAGATGCAACAGAGACATTTTTTAACCCGGTAAATGCTATAAGGTCTTCTTTTTTATTAACGGTGCTTTTGGTAATAAAAACCTCGGCAAAAACGAGCATCTCCATTTGTGATGCAAAATCAAATGCTGCCGGAGAATTAATCGGATATGGCCAGAGAGACCTGTTGGTTTTTGCAATTTTTGCAGGTCCTGCTGCGTGTACATTGATGCATAGAAGCAGAATTGCAATACAACCCGAAATCAAACATAACAAACGCCTCATAAACCATGTCATAAACTTGTTCTCCATCTTATCGGAATAACCCGGATTCGTTAAATCCGGGTTATATAAATACCGCATTTTTGTGCTATTGAGAAACTTTTGCTTTCATTCGTTTTATGCCCTTTGTATAGGCAGAATGTTCACGTCTCTCAAGTGCCCACTTGAAATTCTGCAACGCATCTTCCCATTTCCCCTGTTTTTCATAAATCCGGGCAATATTATAATACGAACTTGCCTGAACAATATGTTTCTTTCCACCATGGGCAAGTGCAATTGCTTTACGGTTAGCCCAGATTGCTTCAGCAGTTCTGTCCAGTTTCTGAAAGGAAAGCCCAAGGTTACTATATGCCTGTCCGTTATTCGGATCAATTTCTATTGCCAGCTGATAAAGCCTGACTGATTCTTCAAGATTTTTACTGTGGTATGCTTTTTCGCCCTGCTTATTACTCTTTTTGGACTGTTGTACTTTTGTTGCAGAAACGATGATCTCACTTTTTACTTCATCCTTATCTCTGAAAACCGCAAGTTTTGCACCAACATCTTTCCACGACGAGGCATCCATAAACTGGTTGATATCATGGAATTCACCATTTTCATCAACCATAAAGACGAGCCATACATTACCTTTATTATTTTTTGGCATATAGTAGGTTCGGACAAGTGTTTTGCCAATATAGATAAATACTTTCGCATCACTGATATCTGACAGTTTACTGTCGTTTCGTTTTGTTTTATCTGAATAGTTATGAACTGCGTAAACATACTTTTGAGCATGATATTTTTTTTCAATCGTGATTGTTTCCGGCCCGAAACCATTCGTGTCATCTACGTCAAGGTTGGCTTTGGTTCCTTTCTTTTTTTCATAGTAAATATGATTCCCGGGAAAGGAGAGATGCGAGTCCAGATCGAGTGGCTGTTTGTTCCAGCTAAGCACGATTCTTAAACCATCCAGTTCCTGCATTTTACTGCTCAATGCATAGGTCAGGTCCTTACAGGGACACTTTACGACCATATTGGAATAGCCCTCTTTTTTAACGATAAGCATAACAGACTCATCATCCACGCCACCAAATGGCGATGGTATTCTGGCAACACCATTTTTATCCGTTTTTGCAAGTACTGATGCTTCACCATTTTTTTGAAAAATCAGATTAGCCCCGTCAATAACCTTGTCTTTTACAGTTGCACTAACGACCTGAATAGTCGTCTCGGATGATATTGCTTTAAAAGGAAGCAATAAGGTAACCAGAATCAGGGCAACGGATAGACACATATAATTTTTCATAAAAATCTCCTTATTTAACTTATAGCTCAACATATGCAATTTTTAACTCACGTTCTCAAACAGAACTATCTTAACTGATCTGATATAATGAATTAATAATAAAAGAGCAACCTTTCCTGATACAGGGAAGCTGTAGAGGATTTGTAAAGCAACGCATGCAATACCTTTGTTCTTTTCTAAGCCATCACGGTCCATTTCGTTCCGTGGGTCTATGGCAAATAAAATCAACTAAATGCGCACTTTAACTTAACAAAGGGCGTAATCCATTTAGGCAGGATGAGCTCTTTTTTTTCTTTTTCAATCATCCCGGCAATTTCATTTGCAACATTTTCAGATTTTAAAATCATAAATTTGGGTGATTTCCTGCTGCCCTCTTTTTTATCCTGGAAGGGCGTGTTAATTGATGCTGGCATTAATAATCCGACGCTGATATTATACTTCTGAAATTCCTGACGAAGCCCTTTTGTAAAACCGGCAAGAGCAAATTTTGTTGCAGCGTAAACACTGACATCTGAAAAGGAGAGAAGACTGAACAGCGAAGCCACATTTAAAATATAACCGCCATTCTGATTTTTCAGAAGCGGTAAAACAGCTTTTATACAGTAAAACGCGCCGAACACATTCACCTCAAAATGCGTTCGCATCTCCTGATTTGACATCTCTTCTGACGGGATATATTTACCAACCCCTGCATTATTAATCAGAACGTCTACATGCGAATATTGCTCTCGTATTTTTTTTACCATATTTAAAACGTCACTCTCTGAAGAGATATCACACGGGATTATTAAAGGAGACCTTTGTGTCATTTATTCTATTTTTGACTGCACACTTTTAAGGCGCTCACCTGAGCGTGCAACGAGAATTGTCCGGGCACCAGATTTACTCAGATGTATTGCAGTCTCTTCACCTAATCCACTTGATGCTCCGGTAATAACAACGACTTTGTTTTTAATATCCACAGTATTCCTTGTTTTTGCCCAACATATTGGCCAATTATTACATGACTGGCAATTCAACTTTGATAGTCTCGTAAAAAGTCTTGAGATGGCTAAGGAAAAGGTTTCATATACAAGATTTAGTGCCTTGCCAGG
>JQIA01000283.1_pt1 | contig 24809 bp, 12 predicted proteins | sample 811431 | NCBI WGS metagenome assembly JQIA01 (sample SAMN02998118, study PRJNA258478) | marine sediment metagenome | biome: marine; feature: seafloor; material: sediment; isolation source: oil-polluted sediment collected from 3 locations (0.5 km, 0.7 km and 0.9 km)... | place: USA: Gulf of Mexico ...
GCTTCAAACATGGCGGGGTTGTTTTCAGGGGGGGTATTTTCGGGCCGCAACACAAAATCATTCGGTTGCCAGCCAGAGGCAATTGCCAATCCTACACGTCCGTTGGTCAGGTTATCAATAACGGCCCATTCTTCGGCAATACGTATGGGATGATGCAAAGGTGCTACAATACTGCCTGCGCGTACTGCCAAATTTTCTGTAACTGCGGCAATTGCTGCCCCAGTTACGGATGGGTTTGGGTATAAGCCGCCAAAGGCGTGAAAATGTCGTTCAGGCGTCCAAACGGCACAAAATCCGTTCTTGTCGGCAAATTTGGCACCTTCTAGCAGCAGCTCGTATTTGTTATCACCAACAAAGTCGTCATTACCCCAATTATACAGGCTAAAGGCCATTTTACGATCACTGATTACAACTTGCTCATCAGATGCCATGACACGGCTTTCATCAGAGTTCAGCACCACTTTGAAGCCGCGTGCAAGCGTGTAAAATAATTCTAGTACAGAAATATCAAACGATAAACTGGTTACAGCCAGCCAAACACCTGATGGATCATGTTCGATCCGTTGATCCATACCAGTAAAAAAATTTGCAACATTGCGATGTTCTACCATCACCCCTTTAGGTGTGCCTGTTGAGCCTGACGTGTAGATCAGATATGCTAGGTCACTTGAGATGATGCCGCTGTCGATATTTGTAGTAGGTGCTACGGCGATACGCGGATCAGTATCTATTTCCAGCACTGAAGCGTTATGTTCAGGCAGAGTATTCACCAAGTCGGATTGTGTAATAATCACAGAGGTTGCACTATCACTTATGAAGTGTGCAATACGGCTGGCAGGGTAACTGGGATCCATTGGTACATAAGCCCCGCCGGCTTTTTGAATAGCTAATGCGCCGATTACCATATCTAAAGATCGCTTGGTAAACAAACCGACCAAAGCGCCAGGCGTAACACCCATATCGACCAGAATGCTGGCCACGCGATTGGCCTGCGTATTCAAATCTTCGTAACATATGGATTGATCTTCAAACACCAAAGCTTCGGCTTTGGGTGTGCGCAATACCTGCGCTTCAAACATCTCATGGATACACTGATTATGCGCATAATCTGTTTTGGTATCGTTCCAGCCATAAAGCAGTTGCTCGCGTTCTGTTTCGGGCAAGATAGGCAATTGATCAACAGGGCTGTTGTTTGCCGTGTTCGCCGCTAATGTTGTGCAGACCAGTTCTAACTGTGCTGTTAATCGTGCAATATCAGCTTCAGAAAACCGATGAGTGTTATAATGTAGGCAAGGGGCTTCGCCGCTGATTGCAATGGTAAGGTCCAACCCAGAAATAGGTTGGGATATATCCCCGACAAAGATACCAACATCTGGTGTTAAGCGCGCATTAATCTTAGGATCACGCAACATTAAATCTTGTGCAAATGTGCGCAGGTTACGGGCTTTTTCCAAGTCTTTTATGAAGTGCGCTGATGCGCGTTCACAGCTTATCCATTCAGTATTTTGCGATCTTGCGTCAAACCGTATAGGCACCCATGTGTTGCAATATAACGGGTCACAGTCTTGGGTTGTGGTGTTGTCTGAATAAGCCAAGTCGTACGTGGCTTGTCCGCTAACGCGCGCAACCCAGCATGCAATAGCGGCCAACAGCGCATTTTTTGTTAAAGAATTTGGTAAACTTAGATCGCATTGTGCATAATTTGCATTGTGCTGGGTATTGTTGCCTATGGATAATCTTGCGGGAATAAGTTTTTGTAATTTTTCCCGCCAGTAACCTTCAGCATCAACTAATGTTGCCATACTATCAGTTAATATTGTGGCCTGTGCTGATGGTAAACCTGGTAGTATATCCCCTACTTTCATCAGATCATAAAGCGCAACAGGTTCCCCCGAAAGCGTGGATAAGTTACGTAAAGATAAAGGTGATGTTCCAGTCGTAATTACCAGTTCATTGTCGGAAATAGATAGAATAGTACCTGGGGCTTTATCTGTTGTATGATCTGACAAACGGGCTTCATCAACATGTAAAATATGCAAGCCCAATGCAATTTTAGCGCAGTAAAGAGGGTTCCAATACAAGCCGTGATTCAATCCGTTTACCAGGGCTAGCAGTTCTATTGCAGAGCGGGAGAAATCTAATAAACCAGCAGCTTCAGGGCGTGCTGATTTACCAAAATACCGTCTGTTGGAAAGATCCTGCGCGCGTTTGTTAAGCGTGTCGCCTTCAAGTGCAGCCAAAAGGTCGGGAAAACTATCAATTGCGGCTTCAAAGCATTTTGTGTTTAACGTTAGTGCTGTTTCATTTGGGGCAATATCAAACATGCGTTGTTCAAGAATATCCCCTTTATCAACATCAGTTTCAATCAAATGCCAAGTGATGCCGTGGTGGCTTTCTTGATTGAGCAAAGCCCAGACAGGGGCGTTCAGGCCGGCATAATCGGGCAAAGGCCCATCGTGAAAATTGATCGCTCCTCGGCTTGCAAGTGATATGACAGTGTCAGGAATAATCGTCAAATTCGCAATACTGAACAACCAGTCACAAGATAAGCCCTGCAGCCGATCAGCAAGGTCAGAGCCGGGGTTAATAATTTGCAACTCTTTGGCTTGCGCCCAATCTAAGATTTCTGCCCTGTCACTGACAACGGCCTGAATATCATGCCCGTTTTGTAACAGCATTTCGCTGCATTGGATCAACAATGACTCGTTACCAATAATAATTGCTGAAAATGGGGTTGGGCTAGACTGGATCATTTTGCATCCTGACCCGCAACACGGGCCACCTCTACAATTGTTTCGGTGGAATTAACGAAAAAATATTTAACAGCGGCGCGAAAAGAATGCGCCGCAAAATCGCGCAGAAATCGAGGCGGGTCAATTTGTGGTTTGCCTTGAAAGACAACACGCACCTGATAAATCATAGCGCCGGTTAAATGGGCAACCGTTGCTGCGAATGCATAAGCACGCCCATGGTTTTTTACAAAATAGTGCAATCGCGAATGAAACCAATATTCTGGCATTCGGTGCCAAGTTTTCATTCCCGTTGATACAGAACCAATATGGCTAACCTTACTGTCACGAACATAAACCGTATCCCACCCTGCAAGTTTTGCACGGCGACACAGGTCGGTTTCTTCAAAGTACAAAAAGAAACCCTCATCAAACAACCCGATCTTATCGAGTACAGTCTGGCGCATCATCAGGCTCGCGCCGGCCAGCCAATCAACCGTGCAAGTTTGTTTTGGTAATGACAGCGGTACAATATGGTTTTTGAGTAAGCGGCTGATTGGCCCAAAGCGTGCAGCGCCTTCAAATTCACTTTTCACGGATGGAAACCGAAAGGCTGTAATATGCGGATCACCATCGGGCCCGTGAATATAGCTGCCTGCAAATCCTGCTTTTGGATCTTCCTGAAACTGCGTTAGCAACTGCTTTATAGCATCTTTTGCGGGGAAGGTGTCAGAGTTTACAATATAGATAAAATCAGGCTTGTCCCCATTGGGTAATCGCGCCTGAATACCCACATTGTTCCCAGCTCCAAAACCGCCGTTATGGCCAGACTGCAACACGGTCACGCGATCATACTCTTTAACCGCGTTCAACAACACCTGATAAGAGTCATCCTGACTATCATTATCGACGATTGTTATTGCGCCAGCAACACCTTCCATTGCTTGCATGGTTGCGGTAAGTGACTGCAAAGTCATATCCGCAGTTCTATAGTTCAATATTATTGTTAATAGGGTTGGAGTTTGAACCATATTATTCCGCCGCCTCTATAAATAAGTTGCCAGATGGTAGGCTGGTAATAACAGCAGATGTTTTTTCTGCCGCAACAATGCAGTCTTTCATATGTGCGGCTAGAACCCGGACATTAGGTTCCAGAACCATAGAATCGTGATCTCCAGGCACTTCGAAAACGGTGATATTTGGTGTCCATTGCATCCAGTCATTGTCGTCAAAAACATAAGCGCGTTGATGATCGATCCAGTGACCACCAGATACTTTCCAATGCTTGAGCAAAGGGGGGCGGAATAGCTTTAATGATCCATTCCACGCTGACATGTTATACGTTTCAACTGATTGCAAAAAGGCCGCTTCAATACCAGCATTATTAAACTGGTTGCGGGTGTAGGTGTTAGTCTCAGCCATATTCAACCGACGTTTTGACAATTCCCATTTCAGTCGATTAACAGGCCATAACAGCAGATGCTTAACACCTTTTTCTTTTAGACTATGCCATTGGAGTATAGCGCGATCTTTGCGTGATAATGCACGCCTCTGTGGTAAAGGCGTGTCCAGCATTACTAATAAGGAAACCGTTTCGCCCGCGGCTTCCAATTGTTGTACAATTTCATATGCGGTGATGCCACCGCCTGAAAACCCACCTAACAGATAGGGCCCTTTGGGTTGCACTATACGCATTTCTGCGATGTAATCCGCGGCGGCTTCATATAAAGATGTATGGGGCTCTTCACCACCATAAAGCCCGCGTGCTTGCATGCCGTAAAACGGGCGATCAGAGCCTAAAAGATGTGCCAAGTGACGCAGGTTCAGGACGTTTCCAAACATGCCAGCCACCAAGAAAAATGGTGTTTTGGGGCCGCCTTCGCCTTCATGCATTGCCACGAGATGGGTAAAGCGTTGCGTTTTGGTTGCAGGTTTATCAATTGTGTCGCTCTTCGCGGTATCAGTTATACCAACTTGTTTCCCAATCAATGCGGCACATTTTTCAATTGTAGGTGCTTCAAATAAAATCGAGATCGGGAACTCGATCTGATAGGCTTTTTTCACCATTGAAAACAACCGTACAGCAATCAAAGAGTGCCCGCCCAGATCAAAGAAACTGTCAGTTATACCAACCTGTTGTACGCCTAACAGGTCTTCCCAAAACCCAACAAGTGTACGCTCAATATCGTTCGTTGGGGCTGCATAATCGGTGTCCAGCTCAGGGCGTTCAAATTTTTGCCCGGTGGTTTTCTGCAACACATTTGCGGTTTCTGTTTGGAGCACTAAATCGTTCAGATCAAGCGATGAAACAATAACCTGTGGTAAACCCAACCGAAGTGCACTGTGAAAAGCCGTAACGCCTTCATCTGGTAAAACCCCTTGTGTCAGATTATGCTGCAAGCGTTCTTCTACGGCCGATAAGGCCCCCTTGCTATCCTGTCTTTGCTCAAACACAACTTCATTGGCCATCAAGGCAGGTGCATTTGCAAAACCAGAGGCATTCTCCAAACGCTTGATTGAAAAGCCTTCAATCTCTAAACAGATATTTCCGTCTGTGTCGCAAACAGTCACATCAAAGGATGCAACTTGAGCAGCCGAAGTATTTTCGCTCGCAGTGCGCACCCAGCTGAAAATATGCTCAGGCAACGATTTATAAACCCTTACAGAGCGGTATGAAACAGGCACCCATAAGTGGGTCGATTGATATCCCTTGATCAATTTCATGGCCCAACCAGTTGCCAGATCGACAAGCGCAGGGTGCATCAGATAACCTTTTTTTACATCGCGGCGATGTTCAAGCGGCAGGCGAAGTTCGGCAATTCCTTCATCTTTGCCATAAGCGAAACATTTTATCACATGCCAGCGGGAGCCAAAATTCAAATGCGCCTCTTGTGCGGCTTGTATGTAATCGAATGAGGCCGTCTCTTTATTATTACAACGTGCGAATATATCGCCCAGATTTAATGCACCCACATCAGGTATTGTTGCCATGGCAAGGCTTGCCTGTGCATTCAACTGATAGGCTTTTAACCCATCCAACACACACTCGCTACGAACTTCTAATGCATAACCCGCATTTGATCGAGCTAGTGTAACTTGTAAACCAAGGCTTTTTTCTTCGTCCGCATGGAAAGGCCGCAAAAACAACATATCACGAATTTCAAACGCAGCTTCTTCCCCGTTAGCGTGTAACGCTTCCGCCGCAAGTTCCAGATATCCCGTGCCTGGTAAAATAGCCTGACCTGTCTTGGTGCGGTGTTCATCCAGAAACCATCGGTTTTTGGATGTGTATGTGGCCGTAAACATTCGATTGCCATTTGCGTCAAATGTGGCTTCATCTAACATAGGAAATTCAATTGGTGCGCTGGGCACAGTTTCCTGTACGCCCATACGTTTTGCAACCGCTTGGGCGGCCATGCCAACCTTATTCCAAATACCCCAATTGATTGCCACAACTTGTGTTGTATCATTTTTGCGGCTTTTTGCATAAGCGTTCAGGTATTCATTAGCTGCCAGATAATCAATCTGCCCGGCAGGAGCAATCACTGTACTGGTTGATGAGAACAACACTAACCAATCCAAAGAGCCGTCGGGAAATAATTTGTGCAGCACTTGTGTGCCGTGAATTTTTGGTGCCAACACATCTTCGATAGAGGCAGAGTTTTTAGTTAGCAACGGCCCGTCATCGACAACGCCAGCTGCATGGATGACGCCATTAATATCTCCGAAACGCGCTTGTGCCTGTTCAATAATGGCAGTCATTTCAACCAAGTTGCAAACATCGGCTGTTGCAACCATCACCTGCCCGCCCAAATTTTGCACAGCACGAATGCGTTTTGCGGTTTTATCATTGGGGCTATGGGCTGAAAGATAATCATCCCATTCAACCGCATCAGGCATTTCCGTACGTGCGAGCAAGATGATATTGGCTTGATGGTTATCGATTAAATCTGCCGCAAGCGTTAAACCAATACCGCCAAAGCCACCCGTGATCAGATAAGTGCCACCAGTTTTATAACGTGGTTTTTCTGGCGTTTCAGAGATGGGTAAAGTAATTTGTCCAAAATCCAGCTCAAATCGCCTGATCCCGCGTAATGCGGCGACAGAGTTGCGGGCAGGGGCCAGCAAATCTTCTAATATTACTGAAGTTAACTCTTCCAGCTTAGATGTATCTGCATTGTTGTTCTTTGACCACCATAAGTCTTTAGTGGCAGAAGCTTTCAGGTAGAAATCAATATCCACATCCAGTGCAGCACAGGTCACCCCGGGGAATTCACGTGGGATAATACGTACAGGCCCCAGAATCGTTGCTTTTTCAGGGTAGGGCAAAACTTCATTTCGTACTTGGGCTGCACCAGAACTGATTGTGGTTATATGCAATGGCATAGGCAAAGCTTCATCGCCAATTGCCTGCGCCAAGAATACCAAGCTATAGAAACCTTGTTCTTGATTGCGATGAAAAAAGCTACTGCCGGGCCGATAGCTTTCGCCTTGGGTCAGTAACCAGAAGTTAACGATACGGTTCGGGGTTAATCCCCGTGCAACCAGATCTTTGATGAGCAGATCGAAACCTTCACGCCCGCGTTCAGGGGCCAGCACATAACTTGTGTTATCTGTGCGTCCAAATGTGTCACCTGTGCGGACTTCTATTACTGTCTGCCCCGCAGCACGCAGGCGTTTTGCAATTTGTGTACCAACATTAAGTTCATCAACCAGCAATAACCAAGTCTGTTTGTCGGCGCTGTTCAAGCCCGTGTCTATATCCAATGTGCAATCCGCCAGTTTAGGATGCCAGATAGGCTGATATCCCCAAGATGCCAGATCATCATTTCGGGTTAGATAGTTTGAAACTGAAATGTCTGTCGCTTTGCCAGGTTCGATAAAGTAAGATGAACGTTGAAAAGCATATGTCGGCAACACTACGCGTTGGCGCTTTGCATCTCCCCATATTTGTTGCCAATCGATTTCTGCCCCGAGGGCCCAAAGTTGTGCAAGCACACCCATGAAATAAATATCATCGGCAATGTCCTGATCAGGATGGCGCAATGAACTTAACACTTGTTGTGCATCCAAATCAGGGTTCATTGCAGCTAAAGAACTTAATGCTTTACCGGGGCCCACCTCTAAGTAAACTCGATCAGGTTGCTGTGCTAAAGTTGTAATGCAATCTGCGAAATTGATGGTGCCGCGCAAGTGCTGAACCCAATAATCAGGATCTGTTGCCTGTGCATCTGTAATAAAAATACCAGTACGATTTGAAACAATAGGAATGCGCGGTGCATTCAAGGTAATGCCGCGCAGGAATTTATTAAATTTGTTTAAGATGGGTTCTAACATGCGCGAGTGGGCGGCAATATCAATCGCAATGCGCTGACACCCTATATTGTCTGCCGCTAATTGTTTTTGCAAAGCATTAAGGGCTGTATCAGGCCCGGATACGACAGAAAGTTCAGGGGCATTCACACTGGCCAGATCCAAATCATCGCCGAGCAAAGCCCGCACATCTTCAACGGGCAAAGGTACACTTAACATGCCCCCCGCAGGCACCGTATCAAACAGCTGGCCACGTAATAGTACAAGATTAATACAATCTTCAAATGACAGAACACCTGCCAAACAGGCGGCCGTATTTTCACCCATGCTGTGACCCACTAGGGCAGTCGGGTGCACACCCCAAGACATCCATAATTGTGCCAGCGCGTATTCGATAATCATAATTAATGGCAGTTGTGCAGAAGGCTGTTTTAGCTGCTTTGAAGCGGCTTCAAAATCTTGCGTTTCAGGTCGCCATAACAACCGAATGTTATAATCCAGTTGCGGTTGTAAAATATCCAACCCGCGATCAACCCATTCCTGAAAAACCGGCTCGGTTTCATATAGGTCTTGCCCCATTTCAACAAATTGCGCGCCACCACCGGGGAACATGAAAATTACATCCGCATTGCCACCCACAGGTCTGTGATTGAAAACACGGCGTGGGTCATTGGATTCAAGTAAGCGGGTTGCTTCTTCATGGGTTTCTGCGATCAGAACGCGACGATGTTCGAACTGACGGCGACCTTTTGTAAGCGTGTAAGATATATCGGCAAGCGGTTGGTCAGGGATGAGGTGTAAATGCGCTGCCAAAGCCTTTGCATTAGCGTCTAAAGCTGCTTTTGTGCGCCCTGAAACCGCTAGAATATGAAATGGCCAGTCAGAACTTTCTAATGGTGCAGGTTTTGGCGCTTCATCCATCACCACATGCGCGTTCGTGCCGCCCACACCAAGTGAATTAATACCGGCTCTGCGTGGCCCGCTGCCTGAGATCCAGTCTTTCAATTGCGCATTTACTTCAAACGGGCTGTTCTTAAAATCAATTGCAGGGTTGGGTTTTTCATAGCCAAGGCTGGGTGGTATTTGCTGGTTATGCAGCGAGAGTGCAGTTTTGATCAAACTTGCAGCCCCTGCTGCAGTATCTAGATGGCCGATGTTAGATTTTACTGATCCAATGCGGCAAAATCCTGTTTTATCAGTTGTTTGACTGAATGCTTCGGTCAAGGCTGCCACTTCAATCGGGTCACCTAGATAGGTGCCGGTACCATGGCATTCCACATAATCCACAGTGTCAGCGGTAACACCTGCAATGGCTTGCGCTTCGGCAATAGCGGTTGCTTGCCCGTCAACACTTGGTGCAAGATAGCCTGCTTTTGCAGCCCCATCATTATTAACCGCGGTGCCTTTGATAACGCTCCAAATATGGTCGCCATCCGCAAGCGCATCAGCTAAACGGCGCAGCACAACAACACCTGCACCGCTGCCAAAAACCGTGCCTTGGGCGCGATGGTCAAATGCGTGACAATGTCCGTCAGGGGACAAGATTTCACCGTCTTCAAAAATATACCCGCGCCCATGTGGCAGCTCTATAGTCGCCCCCCCCGCTAATGCCATATCACATTCACCCGTCAACAATGACTGACAGGCATAATGCGTAGCGACGAGTGATGTAGAGCAGGCGGTTTGTAGATTGATACTGGGGCCTTTCAAATCTAGAATATGACTAAGTCTTGTGGCCATGAAATCTTTGTCATTGCCTGTGTGGCGCAATAAAAACATACCGGTATTTTCTACCAGATCAGGATTTGAACAAACGTTGAAATAAAAATAACTTCCCATGCCGCAACCAGCAAAAACCCCGACACGCCCGTCAAAGCTTTCAGGTGTGTGACCTGCGGTTTCCAGAGCTTCCCAAGAAACTTCCAGAAACTTGCGATGCTGCGGATCCATGATGGCGGCTTCTTTCGGGCTTAATCCGAAAAAATCCGCATCAAACATTTTATAGCCATCTAAAACGGCTGCGGAAGCAACATAGTTTTTATGGTGCAACCGGCCCAAATCTTCACCTGCTTCAAGTAAATCTTCACGGCTGAGTTCCGTAATCGACTCAACCCCATCACGTAAATTGGACCAATATTGGGATAAAGAGTTGGCACCGGGCAAATGCGCGGCCATACCAACAATAGCGATATCATTTTCATCGCAACTACTATGCGTCGTTTCATCAACCATTATTCAACACTCAATACACAAACTTACTCATTACACGAAAAGGCGATTCCCTGACGGAAGGTAACCTTTCGTTAAAATAATCACAAATTACTGTTCAAATTATGGCAAAACCTAAATTAAATTAAATATTATTTAAAACTGGTGTTTTTATATAAAATTAAGGGATTTAAAGTGCTGGATTGCATCGATATTGTACCAAATAGCTGTAGTCGCGATCAAAATACCGGCAATAGCAAAGAGCACATCATGAACCGGATCCCATGCTCCTTGTCGCCGTGCCAGCCAGACAACTACAGGGTAAACCGCGATAATCGCGACACCTTGACTAATCAATGCACCGAATAATCCTGCGGTTTGAACGCCAATAAGAAGAGCGATAATCATTGCTGTAGCTTTGGTTCCAGCAAGAACAAAAAACCGTTTTGAATCACCTGATGCAAGTGCGGCCTGATCATAGGTTAGTACGATAATCATCGGGATTTGCATGCACGCACTTAACACCACTATCGGGCCGGCGTTCTGGTAGCGCTGATCGTAAAGCAGATCAACCAATGCTACACCCATATATGCAAAGACCATCAGTAGGCACATAATCGCGCCTGTCACTGCAAACCGCATATTGCGCAGTTTTCGGTAATTTTCAGCCGATGCCGCCGGTGGGCGTTCGCGATATAGCGGGATTAGAACTTTATGAATGACAGTGCCGCTAATGAGTAAGGGAAAACTGGCCAGGAAATACCCGATATTATAAACGCCCAGCGTATCTAACGTCAGGAATTTACCTAATATCAACTTATCGCCTTGTACAAATAAAAATCCGGCGACCGTGCTGATGAATATCCATTTCCCAAATGTGATCAATTCATGCGCGGCTGATTTATCCCATTGAAATCGGTTTGTCTCACCGGGTAAAAATCTATTATACATGTAAAGTTGCGCAGAAATACTGACCACTCCGCTTAAAACAAAGGCCCAGACTGAATGGGTGATTAAAGCCAGAATAATTGCAGCCATGGCGCCGACAAATTGAGTGGCAATATTAATAATACTGACGCGCCCTAATAATAAATGGCGATGCGCAGTTTCCAACCGTGTTGGGTTAAACCCCGATATTAACAATGTTATACCTGCAACAGGGATCATCTGAGCAAGTTGCGGTTCTTCGTAAAAACGCGCCAAAGGTACTGCGATGGCGCAAGCCACCAACCATAAAATAAATCCGCGTATGACTTGAATAGACCATGCCGTATTTAGAAAATCAGGATCGTCTCCGCGTTTGTTTTGCATAATCGAAGGGCCGACACCGATGTCGGAAAACATCACCAACCCTTGCATGAAGACCATGATCAGGGCCATCATGCCAAAGGCCTCAGGAAACAAAAGGCGGGTCAGGATTAGGTTTGAACCAAGCCGCAACACTTGCGATGCCCCGTAGCCTGCAACTGTCCAGATCGAACTGCGCATTGCGCGGGCGCGCAAGCCTTCACCATGTAAATGTTTGGTAATGGCTTTCATCTGCCTCGGCTCCAGTTATTCGTGTCTTTTTTACCGCCTATACGCACAGCAATAGCAACCGCTGCATAGACACCAAATCCGATAGGGTCGCTTGTAGCCAATTTTAAGGTGTGCATAAGGCTAAACTGCGGCTTGTCATCATTTTGCAACAATGTCGGGTATCGTTTGGCAATTTGCAAAACCCCGATATCCTGTCTTCGACGGACCTTAACAAGATTGGAAAAGCCTTCAACAATTGGCCACAAATAAGTTGCCGGAACACGGGTTCGTTCTTTCGGGCTGAACTTTAGGCGCACAAATGTATCGTCTGATATGATTTCTGGAAATTGCGCCCATCTGGCGCGACCTTGCTCATTTACCGCAAAAAGTCCGCATCCAGATACCCCTTGGGTAAAGAAAGGTACGCGGGCATAAATCCGTTTATAAGCACGGCTGATCCATGTTTCAGGGTTAGAGATAATGACAGTACCGCTGGCATAAATGGGTTTTGATTGCTTCAACACTTCGTGCAATTGCCGCACTAACAGGGGGCTGATAATAACATCTGCATCAAGATATATACGTATACCGTTCGTGGCTCGGTTATCGCCGATATTCAATGCATTCAGTTTATTGCCTTTGGGAACGCTTAGCACAATAAGTTGCCAGCCTTTTGATCTGGCCTCATCAGCATATCCTAAAGCCACAGTTGCCGTGCGATCATTGCACCCGTTGGCGATGACAATAATCTCAGGGCGCGGACCAGAAGCCTGGGGTAATGAAGACGCCAGTATTGCTGCCAGACATATCCCAATGCGATCCGCCTCATTATTTGCTGGTATCAAGATACTTAACATTAGTTCATGTTTCCCTTGCCATAAAGCCGCTTATTCATGTTAGAGATCAGTTAAAGATGCATTGTGTCAAGTAATCTTAGACCGAAATATGGGATATATTTAATGGTGGAAAATTTAAAAATCGGATACTTGGTGCCGCAATTTCCCGGCCAGACCCATATTTTTTTCTGGCGAGAACTGAAAGAAATAGAACGGCTTGGCGCGACAGTACAAATCTATAGCACCCGTTTACCACCAGTATCCTTGATATCACATGGCTGGTCAAAGCAAGCAATAGAACGCACAATTTACATCGGCAGACCCCAATTGGGTGACTTGATCAGCGGTTTTCTTGCTTTGCCTTATGGTGAAATTGCTGGTGCTGTGCGCCAGTTCGGAAAAGCGTTTTTGAAAGATATCCTTATCTGTGCGCCTGCGGCAAAACGATTATTGCGCGATTGCCGTGTAAAAGGCATCACGCATGTTCATGTGCATTCTTGTGCCCGCGCTGCTTTGATTGCTGCTTTGGCATATCGTATGGGGGGGCCGACATATTCGTTAACCTTGCATGGCCCAATGTCGGATTACGGGGCGGGGCAAGCAATGAAGTGGCGCGCTGCGAAATTTGCTACGATTATTACGCAAAAGTTATTATCCGAGGTGCATGAAGAATTGGGGCAAGATGCGCCAGATAATCTGGTCGTGCAGGCTATGGGTGTTGATACAGAAGAATTGTCACGTTCCACACCTTATACGCCTGCAGTAGCGACTGATACGATCAAGTTGTTTTCATGTGGGCGACTGAATATTGTAAAAGGGCATCAGGATTTGATGCAGGCTGTGCGCATATTGATTGATCGGGGCCTGAGTATAAAACTGGAAATTGCAGGCGAAGATGATGATGGTGGGCAGGGGTATCATCTTGAGTTAAATGCGCGTTTGCAAGAATTAAACCTTGAAAACCACGTCAAATTGCTGGGCGCAATAGACTCTAAATCAGTGAAGCAAAAAATACTTGAAGCACATATCTTTGTACTGGCCAGCTGGCATGAACCGCTTGGCGTGGCCTATATGGAAGCGATGTCTTGCGGTGTACCTACCATAGGTACAGATGCAGGCGGGGTGTCTGAACTTATTCAAGATGGTGTAAACGGTCGGTTGGTTGAGCCTAAAAAACCAGCGGCACTGGCGGATGCGATTGAGGATATTGCCAACGACCGAGACCAAGCGATGGCACTTAGTAAGTCGGGCCGTGAACGAATTGTCACAGGCTTTCGGTCAACCTTGGGGGCGCAAGCCCTGATACATGAAATCCTAAAGCCCTGAAACAGGGTAAATCTTGTTTGCTTGACCGTCAAACTGAAGTGTTTCAACACTAAACATGCGCGTAGTCCCATTCAGGCTGGTTGCCAGCACTAAAGCCCCTCTTTTCTGAAACTTGTAATCAGAAATCACACCTTGTAAAATTGCACGATCAACCCCGTCTCCGCCATGCAAGTAATCCCCCCCGCCCGCACTGATCAAAATATCATCTCCGGCATGGGCTAATAGTATATCTTCATCTGGTGTACCTGTAAGCGTTTCAGCTGTATCTGAGCCAGTTTCAAAGATGCCATCGGCAAAGTCTCTTGCAGGGCGATCAGACCACCAAGCCGGCGTGTTCCCATTAAAGTTTGCCAAAATATCCCACCGTGGATTACTGTCATCCAAGTGGCGCAGGGCCCCCCAACTGCCCCATCGGCTGATACGAGCAACATCGACAAAAGCGTTGAATAATGTCCCACCTGTATCGCGCCAACCTTTCAGCAAGACCTTGTAAATGTCAGCGATCTCTGCAGTATAATTTAAATGTGTAAAAAAATCGCTTAAGCTTTCATTTCCGGCCCAATCGCCAATTCCGACAATATGACTGCCGCCCTCATACATGACTAAGTCTAAGTTATTTTCCGAGGCAACTTTAAACTGGTAGGGCCAAGCGTTGGTTAGTAAGTGCTTTAAGGATCCCGATAATATATCGTCTTTGGCCATAGAAACTGCCAGATCATATTGGTGCTTTGCAACGTAATCTTTGAAGTTGTGTTCAGATAAACCTTGCGCTGTCGCAGCCTCTTTTGCAACTTGTACACTTTGTTTTATCCATTCCAATACCAGTGGGGCTTTTTCGTCTGTTCCTAAATCTAACCCGAAATATCCTGTCACTGCATAAGCATCAAAAACTGAAACAGGGGCAAAGCTGCCCGGCTCTTTTTGCCATAAGGGGGCTTGTAAAAGCACCTCTTCTAATCCGGGCCAATCCGTATGTGTTGCGATAACCCGCACCAATCGGGTATCTGCATCCGCCCCATAAATATCCCCCCAGATTTGTGCCATGATGCCTGCGCGCATACCCGCAAACTGCATCCAGCCATCGCCTGCACCTTTGCCCCAGCGGGCTTCCGCTTCAGCTAAAGCCCAAGCAGTTTGGGGGAAGGTGAAATTCCACATTTCGTTAGAGTATTCTACATAAGTTTTCAGTCGCGGATCCAGATGATCGCGCACATATATTGCAAAATTACGTATATATGATGCATCCGCCAAATGCGGCATATTAAACCACGGATCAGCCCCGATTTCATTGGCCAGCTGCACCATCACCTCTATAGGGGCACCGCGACGTACATAAGTATAATCATATTGCCTTGCGCGGCCTTGCCAGTCGCTTTGTTTTGAACCGTTTGTGAACATCCAGTCCATAAAACGCACAGATCGTAGATCTTTAATACGCTTTATCCAGCTCGGGTTGAACAAAACACCGACTTCAAAAAGTGCAATATTACTTTCTTTTACAACAGTAATATCGCGGATATAATTACCGGTTTTATTCGGATCTGTTGTTTTGATGACAATGCCAACAGGATCTTCGCCTGGTGTAAAATCAAACCAAATTTCATTACCTGAATATCTGATATTTTGTGCCCGACCACTTAACGTGATATTGCCCTCACCGGTATATTGCACCCGGTACCGCCCATTTAATGATACTGCTTCGAGGGGCTGGTTGGTTAATACGAAGCTTTCGACATGTGTTAGTTCAACAGGGATGCGGGTTGGCCAACCGTCTGTATCCAGATATCCACCGCTTTCCAAATCATCTGCATCCCATCCTCCCCATTGCCCAGGTAAATGCCCGATCCAGGGCCGTGCGGATTTCATAATGTTGATAAAAGGGTTTTGTGCGGACCAGTCTGCAATCCCATCCAAACCCATTGCAAGTGAAGGGCTGGATGGGGCTGTTGTCACAGTTTTAAATGACGCAATAAATCGTACGATCATTGAATAGTTATCACGTATTAATGGATGCAGTGTTTCAGGTATCTCAAAATCCAACGGAGCTGCTTGGCCATATAGATATTGGTAGCTGATCAAACTGGCTAAAAAGTATAGACTGGGTGTACCATGCGGCGCATCATCACTATAGAGCTCAACTGCGTTAATGTCCGACAGCTTTGTTTTTGTGAGCAGTTTTGACAAAATTGATGCGACTGGAATCAACTGAATACCCAGTCCGGGCTGAGCCTTGCGCAAAGCGTTGGCATAGGCCGTATACCATTCATGCGATGCACCTAATACATAATTGTGATATTGCATAAATTGTTTTTTTGAAGGTGGGAATTGATCTGTTATTCCAGCCATTTCAGCCCACCCTTCGTAGATGTAATACTTTACCCCCTGTTGACGTTCATTAACCCAGTCCAAGACATCCAATGTAGCGCTTACAGGTGAAATGTTACCATCATTTTCCCCGTCATATGGCATATTCGGAGCCTGATACTGGATGAAGTTTGCAGGGTTGATTATAATTGTGTTAAAATCTGCCTGCCCAAAATCTTGCCGCTCTGACTGCCAGACACTTGGCACACCTTGAAATGACCAGTTGGCAATTGGTGGTAGATCAGAGGCAAAGTTTCGTAAAAATCCCCACTGACCGTCAACCGAATATTTTTTACCAGCACGTATCGCTAAGCGGTGCAGCCAGAACGGGACGGTTGTTTCATCACTGTCGCTTAAATGATTGATCAAGCTGTTACCGAAAATATAGCTGCGGATATCATCCCGATGCTGTGCTTGTAATTGCACCGTGAACAGGCAGACAAAGACTAGGATGAACAAAAAGAAGGATCGCATTAATTAGGCCCGGTTTCCGTTTCGTAAAAATTATAGTAGATTGAAACCAACTTAATGCAAAGGAACATATTATGAAAATCATTAAACGTCTTTTCGGCGGGCTGTTGTTGATCATGATGACTTTGCTAATGATCGCGTACATATTACCGCAAAACGTATCTGTTGAGCGCAGCATTGTAATTAATGCCACCCCAGATAAAGTCTTTCCCCTGGTCAACAACCAAAGAAATTCTGAGCAATGGTCGCCATGGTTGTCGCGTGACCCGAATGTGCAATTGATCTATTCAGGCCCAGACGCAGGTGTTGGCAGTAAGATGCAATGGGTATCTGACAATCCAAACGTGGGCAATGGCACGGCAGAAATTATTGAAAGCGTTGAAAACCAAAACATCAAAACCAAACTTGATTTTGGACGCCAAGGCATCGCTGACGCTTGGTTTAGCTTTGTTCTAGAAGGAGGCGCTACAAAGGTTTCTTGGGGTTTTACCACAGATACAGGAATGAATCCCATTAGTCGCTGGATGGGGTTGATGATGGATAAATGGGTTGGAGACGATTATCAGCAGGGTCTGTCTAATCTAAAGGTACTAGTTGAAGGGTCGTAAGGTGGGCTTTACCCCACCTTACCCATTAGCCTTTTTTCAAAACCTTACGCCCTAATAACTCGGCAATCTGTACTGCGTTCAATGCAGCACCCTTGCGCAGGTTATCAGAGACACACCACAGGTTAATGCCGTTTTCAACTGTGCTGTCTTGGCGGATGCGGCTGATATATGTGGCAAACTCGCCAACGCATTCGGTTGGCGTGATATAGCCACCATCTTCGCGTTTATCGACAACCATGATGCCAGGGGCTTCACGCAGAATATCGCGGGCTTCATCTTCGTCCAAGAACTCTTCGAATTCAATGTTCACAGCTTCAGAATGGCCGACAAAAACCGGTACCCGCACACAAGTGGCTGTCACCTTGATTGATGTATCAATGATCTTTTTGGTTTCAGCGACCATTTTCCATTCTTCTTTGGTGGTACCGTCTTCCATGAACACATCAATATGCGGGATCACGTTAAAGGCAATCTCTTTAGGGTAGACGGATGCCGCCACTTCTTGACCCGGTACGTATTTGCCCTTGGTTTGGTTCCACAGCTCATCAATCGCAGCTTTACCGGAACCCGATACAGACTGATATGTTGACACAACAACACGTTTGATCTTGGCGCGGTCATGCAGTGGCTTTAACGCCACAACCATTTGCGCGGTAGAACAGTTCGGGTTGGCTATAATATTTTTGTTGGAATATTGCATAATTGCTTCGGGGTTGCACTCAGGTACGATTAGTGGAACTTGCGGGTCATAGCGGTACAAAGAAGAATTATCGATCACCACACAACCGGCTGCTGCTGCAATAGGCGCATATTTCTTGGTGGCTTCAGAGCCAACCGCGAACAAAGCCATGTCCCAACCCGTGAAATCGAAAGTGTCCAAGTCCTTCGTCTTCAACGTCTTGTCACCAAAGCTACATTCTGTTCCCAATGAATTGCGGCTTGCGAGCACTTCAATTTCATCAATTGGGAACTGGCGTTCCTCAAGAATATTCAGCATTTCGCGGCCTACGTTGCCAGTGGCACCCGCGATGACAATACGGTAACCCATGTTCAGGTCTCCTAAGTTAAAGTTTGGACATGTTCCCAGAAGGGAACGCGCGGGCTATAGCGCATGTCCACGGCTTTGTGAAATGGCAAAATACAAAAATACTGCTATTGTGTCCTAAAACACAAAGGTTTTATCATGAAATTCGTATTAATCACCTTGATTTCCACTTTATGCGCAACCCAAGCCAACGCTGATTCCCCGCGCGTAGTAAATGTTGATGCTAACAAATCAGGCGATACATGGCGTTTTGATGTCGCGATAAAACATGCGGATGCAGGCTGGGATCATTATGCAGACGGGTGGGGTGTTTATCTGACTGACGGTACCGAGCTGGGTTACCGCGTTCTGGCGCACCCGCATGTAAACGAACAACCGTTCACGCGTTCCCTTAACGGGGTTAATATTCCAAAAAGCACAAAATCTGTAATCATCCGCCCGCATGATCTTGTTCATGGATTGGGCGAGGATTTTATTGTGGAATTGAAGTGACTAATAAACCAACCAAGCTGTTAGAGGGCGCTTATGATTTGCAAAGTGCGCAAGATAATATTGCTTATTACAAAGATTTTGCAGCGCAATATGATGCGGGTTTTGCCGATGCGTTGGGATATAATTCGCCCACCGCTCTTGCTGAAGTTTTTCAAGAGCTCTCTACTGAAAAAGACACCCCGATTGCAGATATAGGCTGTGGCACGGGCCTTGTCGCCCAAGCCTTGGGGCTTCCAGAAAAGATTATGGACGGGTATGATATATCCGCAGAAATGCTGGATAAAGCTCGTGTTAAAAAGCTCTACCGCACCCTTTATCTGGCGAACCTGAAACAATCACTTAAAGCTTATCCAAATAACTATGGCGCATTAATATCTGCAGGTACTTTTACACTTGGCCATCTTGGCCCAGCGGATTTGGAGAACCTGTTAGGCCTATTGCAAAAGGGTGGTTTGGTTTGCGTTACGGTCAGCACAAAGCATTATAATGAACAAGGCTTTGCAAAGTTTATGGATAAGCTGCATCATATGGGTAAGATCACATGCCCTGAGATACATAAAATATCAATATACAATGGAAAAAAGCCGCATGGTCATGCCTCGGATACAATGCAGATTTTATGCTTTCGCAAAACCCTTTGAGCTTTCCATAAGCAATATTGATGTATTTTATAGGTAAGGAATTTTAAGAATGATTAAAATATGGGGGCGTGCATCTTCATCAAATGTTCAAGCATTGATGTGGATGATTGGTGAATTAAAGCTGGATTACGAACGCAAGGATGTAGGCTTTATTTACGGCGGTAGTGACACGCCAAAGTTTCTGTCAATGAACCCAAACGGAACAATTCCAGTACTTCAAGAGGGTAATGCAGCACCAATTTGGGAAACTGGCGCAATCTTGCGTCACTTAGCTGCAAAATACGGGTCACAAGGGTTTTGGCCTGAAAGTGGTCTTGCACGCACGCAAGTTGATCAATGGGCGGAATGGGCCAAACTTAATATTGCTCTTGGCTTTACTGTACCGATCTTTTGGCGTGTTGCCAGAACCGCAGCTTCAAAAAGGGATGTAGATGCAATTCATGCAGCCATCGCGAAATTCAACACGTTTTTAACAATAGCCGAGCAACAGCTTTCTAAGCATGATTTCCTGGCATCATCCCAACTTACCTTGGCGGATATTCAATTTGGGCATGTGCTTTATCGGTATTTTAACATTGATATTAATCGTGCAAATTTCCCAAATCTTCTAAAATACTACAGTCACTTATCTCAACGCCCCGCATTTCAGGAACACGTTATGATTTCATATGAAGAACTGTGTGTGCGGGATTAGCGAATTTCTTACTGCCCATAGACCTCAGACACATCCGACAAATAACCGTTCCAAGCAAACCAATATGCAATATGGCCTGCAACGCGCGGTAGTTTTTCACCATTATTGCCTACTAAGGCATCTTCGGTGATTGCCCATTTCACATTATCTGCAGATGAAAGGGCACCTTTTGAGCTGTGTTTGAATGTTTTCCCATTGCGTTGATAGGCCCGCACAGTGCGCGTTACATCGTTGCCGATAAGAACCAGTTCTTGCCCGCCAAGCGCATCATTGATCACGGGTTCTTTGCGAAATGCTTTTAAGGGCCAGGCTTTAGCCCCGCCAAAAGCGCGCACACCAAACACATAATCTTTTTGCCTGAATTGTGTTTGATCAACAATCGCTGGGAACATCAATTCAGGTGATGCAAAATAATCATTATACACCACATCTGATCCGTAATTGCGTGAATGGCCCGTATTCAAGGTAATCACTTTGGTATCAGGGTTTTGTGTTTTCCAAGCTTTCCAGGTTGTAATTACGACAGGGCGTTGTTGCAGTTCAATACCTTTGCCAACCAGTTTACCAACCACAGGTTTGCCAGTAAATTGATTCCATAGTGAGTTTGTCTGACGATCAAACATCAATTTATTTGAACGGTATAAAAACCCCGATGACCCAAAAACAAATGGTTTATTGCGACCCTTAATCTTGGTTTCAAATAAAATTCCCGATCCACATAATGTACAATAAGCCAGTGCTACGGGCACACCGCCAATGACCGCATTAAACATTTCGTGCCAACCCATAATCCTTAAGGGGTAGGCCCGTGTATCACCGTTGATCGATACGCCAAAAACCAGATCACTGTCTGCCATATATTGTGCTTTTGGGTCGCTCGTTGAAACCAATTCAGGGTTGTCTAATGATGGGATACCATCTTTGCGCACACCGCCCCATGTGATTTCCTCAAGACGTATCTTCATTTTGTCGCGCGCTAAATATTTTGGTTTCAGGAAGCTGTCGAAATGCGCGTCAATCGTTAGAAACAGTTCGCGTTTAAAGTCGATGAAACTTTCATGAGGTATTATTTCTGGGTGGGCTTCTTGCCAAAGCATCCAATCCCCCCACCTGGACCATTTAGAATCAGAGGTCTGACCTGTAAGCTTTTGCAACACTTCAAGCAATGGGGCAGCAGGGGCGCGTGTAAAACGCAGGCCCAGAATAAGACCCGCAATCATATCAGGGTTATCGCGATCCGAAATGGCTTGAAGCGCATTCAAATATTCTTTTTCCGTACCATAAATTAATGCCATTTGGGCCTCAAACATGGTCAGGCTTTGGGCAAACCCGATACTTGGTAGCAAAACACCACTTGCCATGAGTGTTGAAAATAGACGTCGTGAAATCATATTAAGCCTCCTGCGGGAAGACTGACGTAAATGATGTTCAAATGCCAATAATACTATTGTGAGAAAAGTTTCAGTTGATTTCAGACAAGTAAACTCTTGCCGTTCCACGCTCTGTCTGTAATCTGCCCCAATGACCTATTTTGATACCCAACTAGATGATAAATTCGACTTATCAAAACCCCGCATCTATACGTCGGGCACCCAAGCGCTCGTGCGCCTGTGTTTGATGCAGGCCCAGATAGACCGTACAAATGGCCTTGATACGGGCGGTTACATTAGCGGCTATCGTGGCTCACCTCTGGGTGGGCTGGACCTACAATTCGGGCGTGCGAAAAAACCGTTAACCGAAGCCCAAGTGATCTTTGAAGCGGGCCTAAACGAAGACATTGCCGCGACCGCCATATGGGGCACCCAACAAGCGGAATTGCGCGGTGACGGCAAACATGACGGCGTGTTTGCCATGTGGTACGGTAAGGGCCCTGGTGTTGATCGCTCAGGAGATGCCATTCGTCACGCCAACCTTGCAGGCACATCTAAAAATGGTGGTGTATTGTTATTGATGGGAGATGACCATACCTGTGAAAGTTCCACCACAGCGCATCAAAGCGAATATGCGCTGGTCGATGCCATGGTGCCTATTTTGAACCCTTCCAGCGTATCTGAAATTATTGAATACGGGCTGCATGGCTGGGCCTTATCGCGTTTTTCAGGTGTCTGGTGTGGGTTGAAATGTGTTAAAGACAACGTGGAATCTTCAGGTTCTATCGATGTTAACTTAGATAATTTCAAAACCACGTATCCTACCGATTTTGATATGCCTGAAACTGGGTTAAATATCCGCCTAAACGACCATCCCACCGTACAAGAGGCGCGACTTCATCAGTATAAACTGAAAGCAGTTACGGCTTACGCCCGTGCTAACCAGCTTGATCAAACCATCTATAAGGGCGGCAAAGCCCCGAAAATTGGCATCGTTTCCACCGGCAAATCCTATATGGATGTGTTGCAAGCCTTGGATGAGCTGGGCATTGATAAAGCCCGCGCCAACAACATCGGACTGGCTCTTTACAAAGTTGCCATGCCGTGGCCGCTGGAACCGTTTGGTATTACCGCTTTTGCCAAAGATTTGGATCAAATCATTGTCGTAGAAGAAAAACGCGGCCTGATCGAAGATCAGTTGCGCGCCACCCTATATGGTCAGAAAAACCCACCCAGTATTATCGGTAAAAAAACCGAAACCGGCGAAACTCTTTTTCAACCAGAACTGGCCCTGAATTCTGTTCAAATTGCTGCTGCTATTGGGGAACGCCTGCTGATCCTTAAAGGCGCTAAATCCCTGCAAAATAAAGTACATGACTTACAATCGCGCCTAACCGAAACCCGCACCGAACTGCCGGTCACACGCGGTTTGGTGTTTTGCGCAGGCTGTCCGCATAACACATCCACTGTCTTGCCTGATGGTGCACGCGGTTTTTCAGGTATTGGTTGTCACTGGATGGCCCAATTCATGGGCCGTACAGTTGAAGGCTACACACATATGGGGGCGGAAGGTTCAAACTGGATCGGTGAGGCCAAGTTTTCAACGTGTGATCATGTATTCCAGAACATCGGGGATGGCACTTATAATCATTCGGGCATCATGTCCGTGCGCGCTGCCGTGGGTGCTGGCATCAATATGACTTATAAAATCTTATACAATGATGCGGTCGCACTTACTGGTGGCCAAGTGCATGATGGCGGCCTTGACGCTTATGATATCGTTGCCGAGGTTTTGGCCGCTGGTGTCACGCAATTGGAATACGTCACTGAAGATCCCGCCCGTATTGACAAGTCACGCCTGCCAAGTGGCATTAAAATTCACCACCGTCGCGACCTGCAAAAAGTGCAGGAAGAGATAGCACAGATCAAAGGTATCAGTGTTATCCTTTATGATCAAACCTGCGCATCTGAAACCCGCCGCAGGCGTAAGCGCGGGCTTATGCCCGAGCTAGATAAGCGTCTTTATATTCATCCCGGGGTCTGTGAAGGTTGCGGTGATTGCGGTGTGCAATCCAATTGTGTTGCGGTGCAACCGCTGGACACAGCTTTGGGACGTAAACGTAAAATAGACCAATCCGTCTGCAATAAGGATTTTACTTGTGCTGATGGGTTCTGCCCCAGCTTTGTCACTGTCGTAGGCGGCACGCCGCGCAAGAATAAAGCCACCTTGATTAACCTGCCCGACTTACCTGAACCGGTACGTAAACCAACCCTAGAAAAGCCTTATTCCATATTAGTCACAGGCGTGGGTGGCACGGGTGTTGTTACCATCGGTGCACTGGTCGGCATGGCGGCACATCTTGATGGTTTGGGCAGCGGTATTATTGATATGGCCGGTTTGTCACAAAAGGGCGGTTCGGTTTACTCACATATCAAAATTGCAAGCACGCCCGAGGCGATAAAAACCATCCGTGTGGCGGACGGTTGTGCTGACTTGATGTTGGGGTGTGATGTGATCGTGGGCGCCGGCAATCAGGCCTTGTCGACCTTATCTAAATCTACCCATGCATTGATCAACACTCATGAACAAATGCCGCGTGAGTTCGCTTACGATAAGAATTTCACCTTGCCTACAGATCTGATGCACAGCCGTATTATCGACACGGTCGGGCAGAAAAATACAGATTTCGTTAACGCCAGCAATTACGCAACAAAACTGTTGGGCGACAGTATCGGCACTAATCTGTTTATGCTTGGTGTGGCTTATCAAAAAGGGCTTATTCCATTATCTGAAAAGGCTATTAGCCGCGCGATTGACCTAAATGGTGTCGCGATTGAAATGAACAAAAATGCCTTCGCGCTGGGCCGTCACTGGGTCTGTGACGCAACCCGCATAGATGGGCTTTTGCCAAGCGTGACGCTAAAAGCAACGCCACAAACACTGGGCGCAATAATTGCAGATCGTGTGGAACGCCTGACTGCATATCAAAACATTACTTACGCAAACAGTTACAGTGATTTCATGGCAAAGATCTCAGATAAACCCTATGCTACCACTGTGGCCTATAACTTATATAAATTGATGGCCTATAAAGATGAATACGAAGTTGCACGGCTTTATACCGACCCATCGTTTATGGCTGGTTTGCATGAACAGTTCACAGGCGATTTAAAACTAAAAATCGCACTTGCCC
>JQIA01000284.1_pt1 | contig 24803 bp, 21 predicted proteins | sample 811431 | NCBI WGS metagenome assembly JQIA01 (sample SAMN02998118, study PRJNA258478) | marine sediment metagenome | biome: marine; feature: seafloor; material: sediment; isolation source: oil-polluted sediment collected from 3 locations (0.5 km, 0.7 km and 0.9 km)... | place: USA: Gulf of Mexico ...
AACATTAACCAAAGAAAAACAATTAGTTATGGCTAACGGCTGAAATTAAGTTATTTGGAAGTCCCATCTACTTCGCTTTAGTGATTGACCAGACTTTTGATGTACCATCTGTACTACTTCAAGCCTGGACAATCACTAAACCTTGTACCCCAAGGGCATTTGCTTCGCAGCGTATATGGAACCTTTTCCTTAGCCATCTTAATACTTTTTACGAGACTATTAAAATTATGACTGGAAGAATAAAAAAAATATTAGTAGTTTTATTTTTGTTTACTACTATTGCAGTGACAGTGCTTTGGTACCACACCGCATCTGATATGCAAACGGTACCGGATCAGTTGTCTGATGTGACCCGTGAGCTTAAAAAAATACAGTTGACAGACAGATATGGTGAAGCCCTGACAGTGACGTATCAGAACAGGTGGAACACCGCATTACACCTTGCCGGTCATGAAATCCCCGAAAAATTGCAACAGATTATGGTATTGTCAGAGGATAAACGATTTTATGATCATGGAGGTGTTGACTGGTTTGCCAGGCTCCATGCGCTCTGGCAAAATTTGATTTCAGGCAAAGGTGTCAGAGGTGCCAGTACGATCAGTGAGCAGGTTATCCGTATGCTTCACATCAGACCGAGAACGGTATGGTCAAGATGGGTTGAAGGGTTTGAGGCTTACTCACTTGAAAATAAGAACAATAAAAGTGAGATTCTCGAGTTTTATATGAACCAGGTACCATATGCTTCCAACAGGCGCGGTGTTGGACAGGCTTCTGCCTTTTATTTCAACCGGTCTGTTGATACGTTAAGTCTGAAAGAAATGGTCGCTTTGGCGGTTCTTGTACGTGCGCCGTCCTATTACGATTTGTATCGAAATCCTGGAAACATTGATGCTTCATTGAACCGATTTGCAATGGCACTCTTCAATAAAAAATTTCTTTCAGAAGAGGAGTATAATCAGATCCTTTCAGATAAATTTGAATTGGAAAACCCTAAATTGAATATCAAGGCAGAACATTTTGCGGGTTATGTATATAAAAATTCACCTGAAATAATTCTGGCCGGGAAGAAAAAACTAAAAACAACTCTGGATGGAAACCTTCAGGTTAAAGTTACCAGCCTGCTGCAAAAAACAATAAATCATCTCAAAAAGCACAATGTAATCAATGGAGCTTGTCTTGTCAGCGATCATACAACGGGTGAAATACTTGCATGGGTTTCGGCCACCGGGGATGAAGATATTGCTGCAGGAAGAGATATCAATTCTGTTCTGGTAAGAAGGCAGCCCGGTTCGTCACTGAAACCGTTTTTATACTCTCTTGCCATCGAAAAAGGTTGGACGGCTGCAACGTTGATTAATGATAATTCCTTGATCAACCCGGTGGGAAAGGGGCTTCATACTTATCATAACTACAGTCGTCGTCATTACGGCAATGTCTCTTTAAGACAGGCGTTAGGAAACTCACTCAATATTCCTGCTGTTAAGGCAATACGATTCACAGGTGTTGATGAGTATCTTGGTATTCTTAGAAAGGCGGGTATCAAAAGTTTAAGTCGTCAATCTGATTTTTATGGTGACGGTCTTGCTTTAGGTAATGGTGAAATTACATTGTTTGAACTTGTTCAGGCGTTTAATGTTCTGGCTGACAAAGGTCGTTTTAAGCCGCTTATTTATACAAAAGACGGAGGTATGACCGGAGAATATATAAACGTTTTTTCAAAAGAGGTAACATCAATTATCGGAAATATTTTATCAGATTCCGAAGCACGGGGACTTGAGTTCGGCAGTGGCAGCATTTTAAATTTTCCGGTACAGACTGCACTTAAAACAGGTACTTCAAGTGATTACCGCGATGCCTGGGCAGTTGGATTCAATCATAAGTATACAGCTGGTGTCTGGATGGGCAATCTGGATGGACGGGCAATGGATGGTATAACAGGTTCAAAAGGGCCTGCCATGGTTTTAAGAAGTGTTTTTGCCGAATTAAATAAACATGAGGAATCAAAACCATTGTATTTAAGTCCCGAACTGATTCAGAAAGAAATCTGTCTGGACAATGAGTATGAAGGTTCAGGTTGCATTTCCGGAACAGAGTATTTTATTCCGGGAACAGAACCATTGAAGAAAAAAAAGATAATTAAAAAAGAACGGATAGGGTTTCTAAAACCTACAAATGGCCTTGAAATGGCTTTAGACCCTAGAATTCCGGATAAGCATGAGGCTTTTGAGTTTGTTGTGACAGGTGTAGATGATTCTGATAGCGTTAACTGGAAACTGAATGGACAGTCACTTGGCAAAACGAAAGGTGGCAGGTATTTGTGGAATTTGAAAAGGGGACGGCATATAGTAGAAATTGAAATTTCAAAGAAAGGTTTTGACAAAATCATTATTGACAAGGTTTCATTTACTGTTAAATGATTGTAATTTGTATTTTTAAATCGATTTTTTGGGAACGTACACCCTGAGGCATATTAGTTGAAAAAAGATTTCTGGAAAGAAAAAAAACTCGCCGAGATGACAAGAGAGGAGTGGGAGGCACTGTGCGATGGTTGTGGTGTCTGCTGTCTCGAAAAGCTGGAAGATGAGGACACTGGCGAAATTATCTTTACAAATGCCGCCTGTAGACACCTTGATATCGATACTTGTAAATGCTCAGTGTATGATGAAAGATATATCAAAGCACCGGAATGTTTCGATTTGAGTCCGGAAAATATTGATGAGATTACATGGCTTCCGGCAACCTGTGCCTACAGATTGCTGAATGAGGGGCAACAGCTACATTGGTGGCATTATCTGATTACCGGCAGCAGAGAATCTGTCAGTAATGCCGGTGTTTCTGTTAAAGAGAGAGCCGTTAAAAATGATGATTAAGAAGGATTTGGGATGGAAGAACTCGAAATTGAAATAAAGGCTTATTGTCAGAATATATCCGAAGTTAAGAAAAAACTGATAGAACTGGATGCTGTTTTTATTAAAACAGAAAAGGAGTATGATCAATACTACAACCACCCTGCAAAAGATTTCGCTGAAACCGACGAGGCATTAAGGTTACGAAATGTCGCCGATACAACTATTCTTACCTATAAAGGCCCCAAGATAAGCAAAGCAACAAAAGCCCGTATTGAAAAAGAAGTAATCGTTCAGGATGATAAAGAAACCGGTGAAATTCTTCAACTTCTCGGATTTCGTCAATCCGGAATAGTTGTGAAAAATCGTGATTATTATCAACTCGGAGAGATTATCATCTGTCTTGATGACGTTGAAAATCTCGGCTCTTTTGTTGAGATTGAAAAAAAAGGTAATGATCTTGAGAATATTGAAAAAGAGCTCTTTGTTCTTTCAGAAAAGCTGGGACTCGAAAGATTTGAAAGAAGATCCTACCTTGAAATGCTGTTAACAGAGAAATAAACCCCAAAACGTTTTATTGCAATGTCGCAATCAGGTGAGTTACAACACATATATTAACTTGTTTAAGTTGCAGGTATATTTGTGTATAATGAACTGCCGACATACTATAAAGTAGAAAAACATCAAAAAAATTGAGAATTTATGAGTTTGTGCCGATATACAGGGATCTGCGCAAAAAAATGAATGTGCTGAATTGTTTTTTTTCTGAAGTTTACGAAAATGACGAATACTTTGCGAACTGATTTATTATACCGGTGCTTATGAAGTGGTTGAGAAAGTTTAATTGATAAAAGATAAAGACTGCGCACCTTATTGTTACATAACAAAAAGCAGGAAACTGAAAAGTAAAAAATACGCTTTCCCTGCTCCAACCTAAGGTTTAATTGTTGATGGTAAAGATTGTTTCACATTTATTAAAAGCCTATGACAAGAACGAGCCGGAGTTATATTTAAAGGCAAAGTTTATACTCATAACCACCGTCGTTGCAATTTTTGGTATCACCCTGACACTGGCTTATACGAGCTATACATTTGGCATATACAGTACGACAGTTCTAGTTGAGAGCATTGGTTTCAGCATTATGGTTCTGGCCTTAATAACTCTTGTCAGAGGACGGTATTTTCTGGCGGGTCATATTATCCTTACCGCCGGGTTCTCAGTGGTCTGGATTGTCATGTTTACAGAACCGCTGTCCTCAGTCCTTATTAAGCTTGATACAATTGTATTTGTACTTGTTTTACTGATTGTGATTCCTTTGATGTTTTTCAAAAATAAAAATCCTCTGTTTTTTTATTTCCTATTAAATTTTAGTATTTTTGGAGTGTTTATTTATTACATGTTTGATACAGGTACTCTGACGACTAGAGAGTCTGTTGATTATGCATCGGATAATACTATTGCAATGCTGATTATCCTGTTTGTGTCTTACAACCTTTCCAAAATATATCATCAGGCATTGAGTTCATTAACAAGTGAGCTTGCTGAAAGAAAGAAAGCTGAATTTTCTTTGAAAGAACTCAGGAGTCTTTTAACTAGTATTATTGAGTCTATGCCGTCAATTGTGATTGGTGTGGATAAGAATCAAACCATTGTTTTGTTGAATGAAGAAACGACTAAAATGACAGGGGTTTTTCAAGATAATGCATCTGGTAAAAAACTTTATGATGTTTTACCCCAGCTCTATTTCCTTGAATTTAATATTAATAATGCCATACAAAATAACAAAATTTCAAAGATGCATAAACAGCCAGTTCTTTGGGATGAAAACCAATCCTTCATGGATATTACTATTTACCCGATGTTGTATGGATCTGAAAAAGGCGCTGTTATCAGACTGGATGATATTTCTGAGCGAATTCAGATGGAAGAGATGGTTGTACAGTCAGAGAAAATGGCGTTAGTTGGAGAAGTGGCCGGTAACATGGCGCATGATTTTAATAACGTTCTGAGTATCATCATGGGCAATGTTGAACTGTCAATGATGGTCTGTCATGATCCCCGTATTAAAACGAAGCTGGAGTTGATATACAACCAGACAATTAGAGGTAAAAATTTAACAAAAAACCTGATAGCCTTTGCTAAAGACCAGGAACCAAAACAGGAGTTTTTCAGTATCAATGAAAAAATAGATCTGGTTATTAATTTGATGAAAAAGGATCTGGATGGTGTTGAGCTGGTAAGGGAAGAAAAAATGGGTCTGCCGGATCTGCTCGCTGATTCAGGTATGATAGAACATGCACTGGTTAATTTAATTCAAAATGCTATTCATGCAACAAGTGCTTCAAAAGCGCCTAATATTATACTTAGATCATATGCTAAAGATGATAATATATGCTTTGAAATTGAAGATAATGGCTGTGGGCTCGCCGAAGAGCACTTTGATAACATTTACAGCCCCACTTTCACGTTAAAAGGAAGTAAAGATACTACAAACTCATATGATCCGAGTGTTAAGGGAACCGGTTATGGAATGTATAACGTCAGAAAATATATCCAGCAACATAAAGGTAGTATTGACTTACAATCAACAGTTGATATCGGTACAAAATTTACAATCACCCTTCCTGTAATAAAAAGAGAATTAACCAGTGAAGAAAAAATTAAAATAGGCAAAGAAATTGAGTTTGTTGAAAAAAAGATCCTTCTTGTTGAAGATGAAGCAGCAATTGCAGATATACAATGTGCGATGTTGACCCACTCACCCTGTAATCATAGTGTTGATATTGCGGAAAATGCTCAGATTGCTATCGATTTGTTTGATAAGAATCAATATGATCTTGTTAGTCTCGATTATATGCTTCCGGGAAAAAAGAGCGGGATGGATGTGTATAACCATATCAGATTAACAGATAAAAAAATTCCGATCCTGTTTATTTCAGGAAATATTGAATTTTTAGAGTCAATAAAAAACCTGAAACAACAGGACAACAATATTGATCATCAGTCCAAGCCCTGTAAGAATGCGGATTATGTGAAATGTATTAATCAATTGCTAGAAATGTGTTCGATAGAAAACTGACAGGCTTTGCTGTTAACATCGATAGCGTTAGAACGCCATAGTAAAATACCTGGATAATACCCATGCTTTAATTAAATTATTTTACAAAACTGAACTCCTGCGTTGACACTTATAACGATTTTAATGTATATTTCAGGATAATATTTCGCAGTAAATACCTATTGAAATTCTTAAAAATATTACACGTAATAACAGTAATCTCATTATTGCTTGGAAGCAATTGTGTAGTTTAAATAGTCGATGATCTATTGCAAATGAAGGAGTGTTGAATGATTAATTACCCTAAAGAGGATCAGAAGATCACTCTTTGTACGACAGCTGGTGCCCATGTTGCCGGTATGGTGAATGTTGCCGGCAGAAGTCTTTCTACCTATCTTCAGGATGCTGAGCCGGACATTATCATGTACGAAACAGAGCTGTCAGAAAATAAAAAACAAAACACCTTAATGGTATCAAAAAGGCAGACACTGTGGATTTCATCCGGGGAAGATCTTGAAAAAGATCCATTGGGGTGCTGGCAGAGACTCTCCTTTAAGCTGGTAAATGGTCAGGTCATCGTCGGCGAAATTGATATCACAGGTTACGACAGAGTTTCCGATTATGTACAGAGATATCAGAACAGGTTCTATGAGGTATTTGACTGTACGATCAATGGTGAGAGCCGAACAGCTCTGTTTGTTTCAACACGATATACAATGTGGAAAGAACCGTTATAAAAACAAATGATATCCCGGGCAGAAATCTGCTTTTTCATATCATCAAATATTTGTTAGGAGAAAAGAAGAATGGCTGAACTCGATAAAGTCTTTAAAGCTGGTATTAACCTGACAGCTTCAGATATACATATTGCTCCCGGTGAGCCTTTTATCATGAGACGATTTGGACGGCTTATTAAAACTAAGAGTCCGCCGCTGACGTCTGAGATGTGCCAAAAGCTGATTTACGAACTGATTGACGAAAAGCTGCGAAAAACCCTTGAAGAGGATTCACAACTTGATTTTTCCTATCAAATAAGTGGCCTTGGCAGGTTTAGAGGCAGTGCTATGCTTCACCAGAGGGGATTGAGTGCAACCTTTAGAATTATTCCTCCTGAAATTCCAAAGCTTGAAAGTCTGGGATTGCCACCAGAGGTGATTAAGGTTCTTGATAATCATCAGGGATTGATTCTTGTCACAGGAGCAACCGGTCAGGGAAAAACAACCACATTGGCTGCGATGGTTGATTATATCAATTCAAAACGGGCCCACCATGTATTAACAGTTGAAGATCCGGTCGAGTTCTTTCATCCCATTAAAAAAGGTGTGGTGAATCAACGGCAGATTGGTGATGATACCCTCTCTTATGAAAACTCATTACGGGCTGCTTTGAGAGAAGATCCGGATGTTATTATGATCGGTGAACTAAGAGATCTCGATACCGTTTCTCTGGCACTTTCGGCTGCTGAAACCGGACACCTTGTTTTGGGAACCCTCTCAACGACCAATGCCCCCAAAACAGTTGACAGAATTATCGATTCTTTTCCCGCCGGTGAACAGGGACAGATCAGGGCAACATTAAGTGAAACACTGAAAGCCGTGATTACTCAAAGACTGATTCCCGGAATAACCGGTAATGAAATGGTTCTGGCCGTTGAAATTCTGATTGGGACACTACCGGTTGCAAGCATGATTCGTGACAACAAGGTTTTTCAGATCCCCAACCTGATGCAGACCGGTAAGAACATCGGCATGCGGATTATGGAAGAATCAATTCTGGAGAAACTTAAAGCTGAAGAAATTTCTGATGAAGGTGCAATGCTCTATGCAGAAAAAAGCGGGCCGGTAAGTGCATATATTGAGCAAAAGAACAGGGCGGCGGGTGATGCAAATCAGCCAGCAGGTGCAGCAAAGATTTAATACAAAAAAATGAAAAATTCTATTCAAAAACCTGGAGAATATGACGATGTCATTACAGATAGATATACTTTTTAATGAGATGAAAGAAAAAGGTGCCAGTGATCTTCACATGGTTGTTGGCCTTCCCCCGTTATACAGGTTAGGTGGAGAACTTGTTCATAGCAATCATCCGGTTCTGACGGCGGAATCAAATAAGGAAATGCTGTTTGAGATGCTGGATGCAGAACAACAGAAATTCCTTCATGAAAACCGGGATTATGACATGGCCTATGAACTGGAAAACGTTGCCAGATTCAGGTGTAATTTCCTCTATCAGCGAAGAGGTATCGGTGCTGTTTTCAGAATTATTCCAACAACGATACTGACACTTGCGGAGTTAGGCCTTTCTGATACCTTAAAAGATATTTCTGCTTACAAGAGCGGACTTGTCCTTGTAACCGGGCCAACCGGAAGCGGTAAATCAACCACACTCGCAGCCATTATTGACTATATTAATGATACAAGAGATGCCCATATAGTCACTATTGAAGATCCGCTTGAATTTGTTCATTCGAATAAAAGATGTCTCTTCACCCAGCGGGAAATCGGCGCCCATGCAAAAAGTTTTGGTGAAGCTTTAAAGGTGGCGAGCAGGGAAGATCCGGATATTATTCTTGTCGGCGAAATGAGAGACCTTGAAACAATTTCTCTGGCACTGACCTGTGCAGAATTAGGTATTCTTGTTTTTGGAACACTTCACACCAACAGTGCCGCAAAAACAATAGACCGTATCATAAATGCATTTCCGGCAGAACAGCAGGAACAGACACGGACTATGCTGGCGGAATCATTGAAAGCCATCGTTGCTCAGCAATTACTACGAACAGTTGAAGGTGGACGATGTGCAGCGAATGAAATTCTGATCGGATCACCAGCCCTTGCAAGTTTGATCAGAAGCGGAAAAATTGCCCAGATCAACTCTCTGATTCAGACCGGGACAAATCAGGGAATGCAGACAATGGATCAACATTTGATGGAGTTGATTAACAGCAAGAAAATTACCGGAAAATCTGCATACGAAAAAGCAATCGACAAGAGTCTCTTTGCTCATATGGCGAAAGAATAATTAAGCCCTTTATTGTCTACAGGTAATAAGGGAAATTGATTAATGGTTTCGAAAATCTTGACGAAAAAACCTGTTGAGTGTAGAATACGAAATATTATTAAAATTCCTGATTAAAACCAGCCTTGCTGGCGCTTTTTTTTTCATCTGCCTGAATTTGTTTATTAATCCACAGAAATGTTTACATTTTGCCAATTAAATAACAAGGAGGATACGATGTCGAAAATTTTAAGAATCAACACAAAATCCAAACAATTTTCTTTTGAAATACCTGCTGAGAGCCTCAACGGACTGGGCGGCAGAGCCTTGACATCTAAGATCATACTTAATGAAGTGCCTGCGACCTGTCACCCGTTAGGCGATGCCAACAAACTCATCTTCGCACCTGGCCTGTTATCAGGAACTGCCGCAGCAAATTCAGGAAGAATCTCGGTTGGTTCAAAATCACCTCTTACCGGTGGAATTAAAGAGAGCAACGCCGGGGGCATGGTATCACAAAAGCTTGCAAAATTAGGTATTAAAGCATTGATTCTTGAGGATCAACCTGATGATGATAATTATTCTATAATCATTCTTAAAAAAGAGAGCGTTGAAATTGTTCCTGCTAATGAATACAAGGGGCTTGGCAATAAAACCATGATGACAGCCCTATTGGAGAAGTATGGGAAAAAAGCCGGTATCGCCTGTATTGGTCCAGCCGGAGAAAAACGGATGACCTGTGCCTCTATCCAGTTTGCCGACCCGAAAGGACGGCCGGGAAGAGCTGCCGGCAGAGGTGGTCTTGGGGCTGTTATGGGCTCAAAAAAAATTAAGGCTATTATTGTTGACGATACCGGAGTGGATAAGATGCCTCTTGTCGATCCTGAAGCCTTTAAAAAAGCGAATAAAATCTGGGCGAAAATGATTACGAGTCACCCCGTATCCGGTGAAGGCCTTCCGGCATTGGGTACAGCAATTCTTGTGAATGTTGTGAATGAAGTGGGAGGTCTTCCTACAAAAAACTTCAGAAGTGGCCGTTTTGACGATGTACAGGAAATCAGCGGTGAAAAAATGGTGGAAAATATCGAAAAACGGGGAGGTGCCGTTAGAGAGGGCTGCCATCCTGGTTGTGTTATCCATTGTTCACAGGTCTATCCTGATAAAGATGGCAATGAACTTACATCAGGCTTTGAATATGAAACAATTTGGGCCTTTGGTGCGCATTGTCTGATCAAAGACCTCGACGATATCGCTGTCATGGATGCTATGTGTGATGATTTTGGCGTTGATACAATTGATACAGGAGTTGCCGTAGGTATTGCCATGGAAGCAGGCGTTATTCCATGGGGAGATGGAAAAGCTGCGGTTGAACTTGTGAAAAAAATTGGCACAGATGATCCGATGGGTAGAATTCTTGGCAATGGAGCAGCCTTTACCGGTCAGGCATTTGGTGTGTCACGGGTACCCGTTGTAAAACGACAGGCACTTCCGGCATATGACCCGAGAGTCGTTAAAGGTGTTGGTGTGACATACGCAACATCAACAATGGGGGCAGATCATACAGCGGGATATGGCGTTTGTCAGAATATTCTGAAAGTTGGCGGTGATATCGATGGCCTGATGAATAAGGACAACATTGAAATATCAAAAAATCTTCAAATTGCAACCGCTGCAATTGACTCGGCGGGCCTGTGCCTGTTCGTCGCCTTTCCGATATTGGATGACGAAAACGGTCTTCCGGTTATTGTTGATCTTCTAAACGCACAATATGGATTATCACTCACGCCTGACGATGTTATCAATCTCGGCGTGGCAACACTGAAGGATGAATATGAATTTAACCGGCAGGCCGGATTTACAAAAGCCGATGATCGTTTGCCTGAGATGTTCAACGAAAAAGTTCCGCCGCATAATATCGCCTGGGATTATAGTGACGAGGAGCTACAGCAGGCAAAACCAGTCTAACCTATTTAAATAAAATCGACTTTTTACAATAGTGCCGGCAAAGATTTGCCGGCACTTAAGAAAAACGGTACACTCTGAAAAACATAAAAATGAAAATTGAAATCCGAAGTTTTGCAACACTTTCTGTTTATAATAGTCACCCCGGTATCGATAAAGACTCAGGGCTTGAAATTGCGGCGGGCAGCACGGTAAAGACGTTGATTGAGATATTAGGCATTCCTGAAGAAGATCTTAAACTGATCTTCGTCAACGGCCGTCACAGTAAAATTGATACCGTCTTATCTGAGGGTGACCGCGTCGGCCTGTTTCCCCCCGTCGGAGGCGGTTAAAAAAAACCGGCAGAAAACGAGTCCGTCACCCTTTCAGGAGATCCATGAGCAGTCAAATTACTGAGCCTGTAAGAAAAAAAATAATAATAAAAATCCGGTCGTCAGCCTGTTCAGTTGAAGACGCAGGATTTCCTCTGCTTGATGAACAGACTGCGATAAGTATCGGCAAGGCCCTTCAGGTATCCCTTAAGCAGGTTTATACTGAAGCGTTGAAGCTTGAAATCTCTCCGAAAAGATATTTTAAAAATCAACATTCCATTTCTTTTAAAGAACAGATTGCCCTCTCGGAAGCAACCATTGCCGTTGCGGGCGCCGGGGGACTTGGGGGGCACGTTGTTCACCTTCTCGCCAGAGTCGGAATCGGCACTCTTTACATTTTCGATCATGATATTTTTGACGAGTCAAATCTGAACCGGCAGCTCTTTTCTACAACAGAGAATATTGGACAATTCAAAGCAGAGGCGGCAAAACAGATTGTCAATTCAATCAACCCCGCTGTTGACGTTTTCGCTTTTCCTGAAAAAATTTCAGCCGGGGCAGAGAGATTAAACGATGTGGATATTATCGTTGATGCACTCGATAACGCTGCCGACAGACTCTCTTTAGGAGAACTGGCAGCAAGTACAGGCATTCCTCTGGTTCACGGTTCCATTGCAGGATTTGAAGGGCGAATTGTGACCCAGTACCCCGGCGACAATGCTTTGCATACCGTTTTCGGTGGTCCTGACACCGGCACTTCCGCAGAAGAGATCCTTGGCACCCCGGCAATCACTCCTTGTATTATCGGCTCATTGCAGGCGATGGAGGTCATAAAAATCATCCTCAAAAAAACAGGTGTCTTTGATAATTCAATGCTCTATCTCGATCTTCAAACCGGCGTTTCACAACAATTCCATTTTTAACTCTTTTTACAGGAAGTGAGCAAAAATTTACTTCCGAGTTGACCATTTGCTTATCATTTTTCCTCTAATAGAACTCTTTCTTGACGCATTTATGTGTTTTTAGACCGTAGGTTAGGTTTATTGGCTTATAGCACTATTTACCTAGTCAAAAGTCTGGCCAATCATTAAAGCGCAGTAGATGGGACTTTTTACGACGCCATCAAAGCTCCATATGAAACCGCGTCTGATTATTTTCAATGTTAATAATTCTGATGGTTTGATTTTCCAAGACGGCATAGGTTGGCCCATTTTCTCTCGGTAAAATGGGTGAACCAGGATTTAAAAAAACTTTTCCCATGATCGAGTTCAGCTTTGCAATGTGTGAGTGCCCTTCGATGATGATATCGTAATCTGTCAGGTCAGGCAAGTGAAAGTGGCCGTGATTTAAAAACAGTGTATAGTTGCCAAACTTAAACGAAGTCTGTCTTGAATGCCCCGGGTAGAATTTTTCCTGATCGCAGTTGCCGTATACATAATAGGTATTGCAGGACAAGGCGAGCAAATCATTTTTAATGATCTCCGGTTGAAAATCCGAGTCATTGAAATTACCGTAGATCGTGTCAAACAGATCACCGGCAATAACCAGTGCGTCATCACCGTTTAATAATTCTTTTATCTTGTTCCAGGTGCTGAGGCTGCCATGGATATCTGCTGTAATAATCAGTTTTGACATAATCAGGCAATACCAACGTTATTTTTAGTCGTGTTTTTAATTTCAAAAAGAGCATTGTCTGCAGCAATTAGAAGCTCAGTTTTATTTTTTGCCAGATCAGGATAAGAGGCAACACCGAAACTGGCTGTGACTTTTACGGTGTTTGTTTTAGGGGCCGAATAGTTTTCAGCGTTGATAGCCGCTGCTATTTTTTTAGATTCGGTGAATGCATCTTCTGAGTTTTTACCCGGAAGAATAATCACATATTCATCGCCGCCGTATTTAATTAAGACCTCATCGTCTGAAATGGTGTTTGAAATGGTTACCCCAATCTGCCTTAAAACATCAGAACCTGCCAGATGCCCATAGGCATCGACGATCTCTTTAAAGTTGTCAATGTCTATAAACACGGCTGCAATGGTATCTTCACTGCCACAGGTTTCGAAAAATTTGTCCATAATTTTGTGAAGGTATCTTGCATTATAAAGTCCGGTATATTCATCGATTATATTGAGTTTTTCTATTTTGGAGAAATGTTTTGCATTCTCTATGGCGATGGCAGCATAGTCGGCTAGAATTCTTAAAATTGGAAATTCCATTTGGCCGAAAAAGTTCATATCTTCGATATTAATAATTTCAATTACACCGGATACAGCACCACGGCTTGTCAGCGGAATACATGCAAGTGAATGGGTTGTAAAACCTGTTTTTATATCTACTTCTTTGTTAAACAGGGGCTCCTTGTCGACATCTGGAATAAACATTGGAACACCAGTTTGGGCAACTCGCGGTGCGATCCCTTCATCGGGGCCCAGTTGGATATGTTCAAAGTATTTCATATCAACGCCGGTTACTATAACGAAGGAAAGTCTACCTGTCTCTTCATCTTTCAGAAGCAGTGACCAGTGGTCCGCCTTAATGAGCTGACTTCCCTTTGTCACTATATGCTCTAGAATTTCTTTCAGGTCTGTTGTCGATGTTAAGAGTTTGCCGATTTCAAGGCACGCCAGTAACTCTTCTTTACCGGTAGATATTGAGTTGTTATCGTTCATTTTTATTCTCTGCTGATTTTATAAAATATTTGAATTTAATAACGTTCCGCATAATATACTGATTGCAAACGAATGCCAAGTTTTTTGCTGATATAATTGTGGATCAATTACCGGATCTGATATATATTGTCCTGTGTTATTATTTATTGTTGGTTATTGGTATGAATAATTCTGTTTATGACTCTTTCTAAATAATATTAGGCACTGTCAAAAGTTTATGAAAAAATGGAATTATTTTTTTCTAACATAAACAAAAAAACTACAGGAGAAAAACATGAGCGATTGTCTTTTCTGCAAAATAATTGCCGGTGAAATACCGGGTGAAGCACTTTATGAAGATGAAAATTATTACGCTTTTAACGATATAAACCCTCAGGCACCGAATCATTTTTTGGTGATTCCCAAAAAACATATTGCTCAGGTTTCTGAGATGTCGGCTGACGATAATGAATTGATCGGCGGGCTGTTCTCGGTTGCCAATAAAATTTGCAGTGATCTCTCTTTGTCTGATTATAGACTGGTTATGAATAATGGTGCCGGAGCAGGGCAGACAGTATTCCACATCCATCTGCACATTATTGGCGGTAGAGCAATGAACTGGCCTCCGGGTTAATAGAACCTATCTCAAAAAAGTCTTTTGGCCCAATTTCTGCGTTAGTCCAAATTTAAAATCCTCGAAGTAGCGCTGGTACGCTGCGAAGCGAGTGCCCTTGGGGTACAAGGTTTTAAATTTGGCCGTGCCTTGAACTTGAACCAAAATCCTTTTTTTGAGACAGATTCTAAATTTACAAAACAACAAATTAAGTAGTATTAAAGATGGCTAAGGAAAAGGTTCCATATCCGCTGCGAAGCAAGTGCCCTTGGGGTACAAGATTTAGTCATTGGCCAGGCTTGAAGTAGTACATTCATGTACGTCAAAAGTCTGGCCCATGACTAAAGCGAAGTAGATGGGACTTTTTACAACGCCATCAAGGGATGAGTATGAAATTACCACATGGCTGGGACTTCCGGCCAATGAAAAAAGAGGATATCTCAGATGTTCTGGAAATTATTAATGACCACGATGAAGATGACGGCGAGTGGGCCGAGAAAACATTTTCAGAGTCCGGTGTTGAGGATCATTATGTAGTGACATACGAAGGTGAGGTGGCAGGTTCCACTGGTATCAGTTATGCCGACGGAACAGACGGTACCTACTGGTTGTCCTGGACCTATATTGATTCTGATCACCAGAGCCAGAAAATCGGTACCACAATGCTTTTGATGCTGTTTGATATCTTAAAAGACAAAAAGGCAAGAAAGATATTTGTTTCTTTAAGTGACTACATCGATCCGGAAGATGGAGCGCTTTATAAAAAAGCGATTAAGCTCTATAAGGCAGCAGGGTTTAAGGAAGAGATCGTTCATCAGGATTATTATGAGCCGGGTGAGTCGGAAATGATTTATGGGTGCACCTTGTGTCAGCCGCTGCCGGGAAGAAATGAAGATGATAGCAGGGGAATCATTCTTGGAGATATTTTTGAAGTCGATGAAACCGAAGATGTGTATGCCATTGACTGGAGATATGAAGGGAAGCAGTGCTTTACTGATGCTGACCTTTCAGCCCGTCTTGGAGAGGCAAAAAACAAGGGCTCAAGATCCGTCTTTATTTCATTTCCTTCCAATGCAGTAAATGTTATTGAGCCTTTAAAATCATCAGGATTTGTACCGTGCGGAATGCTTGAAGATTTCTATAAAGATGGGTTGCATGAGTTTCAGTTCCGCTTTAATTTTTGATGGCGCCATAAAAAGTCCCATCTATAATAAATATTACGGGAATATTAATTTTTATCTAAAATTTAATAATGGAGAAAAAATGAAAACACAAAGACTGCTAAGTATTTTGACTACCGGATTGAGCTTAATGATTATTGCAGGTTGTTCATCACAGCAAAAGGAAACGGTTGATTTGGATAAGGTTTTAAATATCATGCAGTCAACGCTTGATGAATTGAATAAGACGGTTCCTGTGAAACCTGGTATTTATACCGATAATAATACCGATGGCTCATTTGCACCGATTCCTCCTGAAAAGCAAAATGATGATTTTAACCGTGTATTCACCCAGAGATTTCAGCAGAATTTGAATGCTGCTAAAATTGCTCAGAACCAGATTGGTGTAAATATGCCTCAGGATGGTTCTGTTGAAGGGTATATCGATTACAATAGTAATTTTTCTCAGGATGGCGGTGAAAAAACAATTTTTAAAGTTGAACTTGATGTTGAAAGAAACCGTCTGATAGCAACAGATACGCAGACCCAGTATAGAAGAAGTAGCGGTTATAGCTTTGCTCAAGGGATGTTTGCAGGGTATCTTTTACGCTCAATGTTCGGTAGGCAAAGAGGTATGGGCATTATGCCGTCACGTTTTTCAAATATGAAGATGAGCAGTAATAACTATAGAACCAAAAGCACTTCAAGCTCTAAGAAAAGTGCACGATCTTTTGGTGGATCAAGAAGCTTTAAGGGTGGTAAGTAATTTTGATAACAGAGACATCTCCCGACCGGAAACAAATTGCAATACTTTTTATTTCAATTCTGATCGTTGCCCTTTGCGGGATTGCATATGAACTGATTATCGGTACCATTTCGAGTTATCTACTCGGAAACAGCGTCTATCAGTTTTCACTGACAATCGGGCTTTTCATGTTTGCAATGGGAATTGGTTCATACCTGTCCAAGATGATTGTACGTGATTTAATCTTCAGCTTTGTTGTCGTTGAGTTATTGCTTTCAGCTGTTGGTGGTATCAGCAGTCTTGTCCTGTTTATGGCCTTCCCCTATATCACAGCACTCTACCTGACAATCATGTACTCGCTGATTATTACAATTGGCATTCTTGTGGGGCTTGAAATCCCGATTTTAACAAGGATTTTGAGTAGGAAAGAAGAGTTGAAAGACTCAATTGCCAATGTTCTCTCTTTAGATTACCTGGGGGCTTTACTGGGGTCAATACTCTTTCCCCTGTTTCTGCTCCCACAATTGGGCCTTATCCGCTCGTCTTTTGCCATCGGACTGATCAACTCAGCAACGGCACTTGTAAATATATACTATTTTAGAGCACATTTTAAAAGACCGGTTCTGGTTGGCAGTATTTCGTTTTTATCACTGTGCGTACTAGTGATTTTAACCTGTTACGGTACGGCACTGACCAATTTTGCTGAAGGCAAACTCTACTTCGATCAGGTGATGTACAAAAAACAGACTCCTTATCAAAGAATTGTCTATACGGAGTCTCTATACTCTGGCGAAAACAGATTATATATTGACGGGCATATTCAGTTTTGCGACCGGGATGAATACCGGTATCATGAAGCACTGGTTCATCCGGTGATGACCCCGCCCGGAAATCGTGAAAATGTGTTGATTTTAGGAGGTGGTGACGGGCTTGCAGCTCGTGAGGTGTTGAAGTATTCTGATGTTAAACAGATTCACCTTGTTGATATAGACCCTGAAATCACCAAATTCTGTAGTGAGTTCCCAGAGATTAAAGCTTTAAATGAAGGCAGTCTTACAAATTCAAAACTGACTGTTTTTAATACGGATGCTTTCTCATTTTTGAATCAGAACGGATTGCTATATGACAGAATTATCATAGATCTGCCTGATCCTCATAACGAAGCGCTCAATAAATTATATTCCAAAGAGTTTTATAAAATTGTCAGTATGAGGATGAATTCAGGTGGGTTTATGGTAACCCAGAGCTCATCACCTTACTACACAAGAAAATCCTACTGGTGTATCGAAAAAACACTGCAGACAGCAGCATTTTCTACATACAGTTACCAGATTACGGTCCCGTCTTTCGGTGTCTGGGGGTTTCACTTAGGAACCATTTCCGGGGCTTTGCCGGATGATTTTGATATCTTGGTTCCAACAAAATATATAGATGAAACAACAATGAAAGTTGCTTCTGTTTTTAGTAAAGATATTGCGAAGGTAGATACTCCAGTAAATACTATGATGGAGCCGAAATTGTATGAGCTTTATCTTGATGAACTGAAAGGCCCAATATGAATATGGCGTCGTAAAAAGTTCCATCTACTGCGCTTTAGTGTCTGACCAGACTTTTGACGTACCATCTGTACTACTTCAAGCCTGGCCAAACACTAAATCTTGTATATGGAACCTTTTCCATAGCCATCTCAATTTAGTTTAAACATTAAAATGGAAAAAATATAAAAGTGGACTCACTTGGAATACATATTCTTGTAGAATTTTATGACTGTAACCCGTCTGTTCTAAATGACGCTGAAGCCATAGAAAAAGAAATGGTTAAAGCGGCAGAACTGATTGAGGCAACCATTATTTCGAGCAGCTCTCATGCATTCAGCCCCCATGGTGTTAGTGCTGTGGTTGTTATTGCCGAATCACACCTGACGATGCATACATGGCCGGAACATGGATATGCTGCTGTCGATTTATTTTTCTGTACAAAGAAAATTGAGCCGTGGATTGCAATAGACCATTTAAAAGAGAGCCTGGGAGCACAGAAGACCACATCGGTTGAGTTTAAACGTGGCAGTTTCAGTAATATGCAGCAAAAGGAAAAAGGTGATGGCAAGTAAACGAACCGAAGAGATGACGTCATTTATCGTGATGGATGTTCTTGAAAAAGCGCATGAAATGGAACGAGAAGGGATTGATGTTGTGCATATGGAAGTGGGTGAACCCGACTTTGATATTCCGGAATGTGCAAGTGATGCCGTTAAAAAAGCACTTGATGATGGTGATACTCATTACACTCACAGCTTAGGTAAAATTGAACTTCGTGAAGCGATTTGCGACTATTATAAAAAAATATACAATGTTGAAGTAACACCGGATCGGGTGCTTGTGACTTCGGGAACGTCTCCGGCCATGCTGAACATGTTCTCTGTGCTGCTTGAAACTGGTGATGAAGTCATTGTTTCAGATCCGCATTATGCTTGTTACCTGAACTTCATAAATTTTGCTGGTGGTGTTCCGGTGACGGTGCCTGTTTTTGAAGAAGATGGCTTTCAGTTTAGAATCGAAGAAGTTAAAAAGAAGATCAGCGATAAAACAAAGGCCATTTTAATTAATTCACCGTCGAATCCGACGGGCAATTTGCTTTCCAAAGAGAGAATGAAGAAAATTGCAGATCTATCGCAAACTATCATATCAGATGAAATATATCATGGTCTGGTTTATGAAGGGCGGGAACGTTCTATTCTTGAGTTCACAGATAATGCATTTGTTTTAAATGGTTTCTCAAAGCTTTTTGCGATGACAGGTTTACGATTAGGCTATCTGATAGCTCCGAATGAATACATGTGGCCACTTCAAAAAGTTCAGCAGAATTTCTTTATCTGCGCGAATTCTATGGCCCAAAAAGCAGGAATTGCAGTATTGAAATATGCTGATGCAGATACCGAAAAAATGAGAAACACCTATAATGAACGACGTAAATATATGATTTCAAGATTAAAAGCGATGGGTTTTAAGATTCCTGTAGAACCAACCGGTGCTTTCTATGTTTTCGTTAACGCAAAACATATAGCAGTTAATTCCTATAAACTTGCTTTTGATATTCTTGAAAAAGCCCACGTAGGTGTCACACCTGGAATTGATTTTGGTCAAGGTGGGGAAGGGTACTTAAGATTTTCGTATGCTAATTCCATTGAGAATATAGAAAAAGGCATGGACAGACTTGAGACGTATCTGAAAGAATTATAGTTTAATATTTCCAATATAAAAGAGCAGAAGCCGTTTGGCATTCTGCTCTTTTATATTCTATATTTTTTTAGGCTTTTAGAACGTTACAGCAGCACTTACGTTCAGCGTTTTGATAGTTTCATCATCACCCTTAATTTCACCATCTCCGTTCACATCTACAAATGTATATTGGTGATCAAATGAAAGGGTAGTCGCTCCCACAGTGTACTGGATAACGACACCGGTAACTGTGCTTGGTGTTTTCCATTCTTTAAAATCTTCAACGTTATTTTGAATATAATAGCCTTTTGCTTTAGGAAGGAATGTCAGTGCACCGTTGTTTACAATAAGCTCGCCATTAATCGACTTGGTTTTGAGGTCATCGTCATCACTTTCCATTCGGCTGTATACAACGTCTAATCCTACAAAGTTTTTCAGGTTAAAGGCGGCTCCAACAAGAAATCCGTCCATGGAATCTGTCACCTCTTTTAATGAGTCCTGCTTTGTAACTGCTACAGAATTACCCTCGTCATCTTGGATGAACTTTGCACGTTCAAGTTCGTATGTACTGTTGAAGTATCCAAACAAAAATTCTTTTGACTGCATGCGATATTCTGCCGTAAAAGTGAAATATTCGCTGATTCTCGTTCTTAAGCCGGGAAGTGTAACACCCCAACCGTAATCGATTATATCTGAATAAGCCGAGTAGATATCCATTTTGATAAAATTGCCCTGAATAATTGGATAACCTATATCTGCTCCGAGAATAGTGAGGTCCGATGTTTGGTTTTTGAAATTGAACTTGGAATATGATGCTAAGATTAAATCGCTCTCAGCTGTTACTGCTGCATAATCTTCCGGGTCATAGCCTTTTTCAGCATACTCGGCTGCCTCTTTATCAAATCCGGTGACATATTTTTTATCATAGGGGCAAAGATCAATCGCATCGGGGTAGCCGTCATCATCCGAGTCTCTGAAACCATTGTATTCATTCAGGTCGCTTGCAGCTGTAAAGCCTACTTCAAGTTTTCCCGCAACTTTATAAGCAAATCTTGAAGCTATAAGCATTGACGGCTCTTCGGAGCTCAACTCTTTAAAGTCATTTAATAAAAGCTCTGCTTTGAAGTTATCAGTGTTTATCTCCATCTCCATACCAAATCTTTTATACTCCGGATACTCAATCATATTGGAGTATCCGTTCACAATATTTGAATATCCGATGTAGCTTGAGTCAAGTCCACCGGCTTTGGCGTAAAGCGGAGCACCCTTTCTATCCCATCTAATATAATAAATGATATTAAGATAATCTTCTGTTTCATCCCAGTCTTCTTCCCTTAGATTGCCTTCTTCATCTATGAGAAAATTAATATCAAGGCCGATTCCAAGCTTGCCGATGGGAAAATCTAATCTGAAACCGATCCGCTGAAAGTTTTCACCATCAATAGTCGTTGATCCTATTACGATACCGCCGGTCGTTTTCTCGGTGTTGTTTCCCCAATCGTTAAATCCCGTCATATCTGCACTAAATGCACTTAACGAAAAAAATGGAAGAAAAAAAACCAACGTTAGAATTAGAGTGATAAAAATTTTTTGTAACTTCATAAAACGCCCCCTCTTTTAATATCTTAGGTGACCAAAGAGATCACTGCCATGGATGGAATTCTTTTAAAGTTGAGCTTAGGTAATAAAAGTTTTCATATAAAAAATTAAATACCTTATTAAAGATGACTTTTCTTACGAGTAAAATAGCCTGAATGGTACGTAGAGTCAACAAAGATTCAACAATTATAAAAAAAGCACGAAGAGAATTTCTCCGTGCTTTCTTAATTATAATTCTATAAATTGCGAAATAATAAAAAAATTATTTGAGTATCGCTTTTACGATTGCATCACCAATTTCTTTAGTATTTACAGCCTTGCTCTTATCTTTTGCAATATCAGCAGTATGAATACCATTGTCAAGAACTTCAGAGATAGCATCTTCAATGGCTGCTGCAGCATCATTCATATCAAAACTGTGACGAAGCATCATTGCTGCAGATAGAATCTGAGCAATCGGATTTGCAATACCCTGACCTGCGATATCAGGTGCTGAACCACCAGCAGGCTCATAAAGACCAAATTTTTCTTCATTAAGACTTGCTGAAGCCAATAGTCCCATAGAACCGGTAAGCATTGCACACTCGTCAGAGATAATGTCGCCGAACATATTCCCACACAATAAAACATCAAATTGGTGAGGATCTTTTACAAGCTGCATTGTTGCGTTATCAACATAAATGTGCTCAAGTTCAACGTCATCATATTCTTTAGCAATCTCAGTTACAACTTCACGCCAAAGAACCATAGTAGTAAGAACGTTTGCTTTATCTACAGATGTAACTTTACTTTTTCTTTTTCTCGCTGCTTCAAATGCAATTCTTGAGATTCTTTCAATTTCCATTCTGGTATAAACCATTGTGTCAAAAGCTTTCTCAGTTGGTCCTGAACCTTCCCGTCCTTTTGGTTCACCAAAATAAATACCGCCAGTCAATTCACGAACACATAGAATATCAAAACCGTCACCAGCAATATCAGTTCTTAGAGGACATGCATCAACAAGTGTTTTAAAAACTTTTGCAGGTCTAAGATTACAATAAAGGTTAAAATGTTTTCTCAGAGGAAGAAGAGAAGCACGCTCTGGTTGTTCCGCAGGTGGCAGAGATTCCCACTTTGGACCACCAACTGAACCGAAAAGAATTGAGTCACTTTTTTCACAAAGATCAAGGGTACTCTGTGGAAGTGCTTCTCCGTGGTTATCTATGGCGGCTCCACCAACATGAGCAAATTCATATTCCATCTCAAATGAAAATTTATCTTTAATTGCATCAAGAACTTTGATAGCTTCGTCCATCACTTCAGGGCCTATACCGTCTCCTGGTAAAACTGCTATTTTTTTCATCTAAACACCTCTTATATTTATTTAAAATTGATAAACTTAATTAATACTAAATAGTCTGTAGTATTTATAAATATATTGTCGAAAAGTCAAGAAATTTTAAAAATATGAGGTGGGCGGTTTAATTTCTCCACAGGTAGAATAGAACCGGAAATGATGCAATAAAAAACCCCTCAAAGTGAACTTTGAGGGGTTTTTAAGTTGTTTATTGTGCTACGGGACTATACTTCAAGCCATGAATCAGAGAAAAGAGTCTCGCCGAGGATAACCTTACAAGTTTTAACATAGTTTGCAACATCTTTTGGTAGAGATGCAATGTCAGGAGCATTTCCGTCCATAGTTGCCTGAAGTGCCTCATAAATATCACGTCTATCACCTTTTGCAAGTGACATTGTAAATTCATCGGCTGCATCAGCAATAAAAGATGCCATACCTTTGATATTTAGCATAACTGTAAAAGTTACATTGATTACATATCGAAGATCATCCGGCACACCACTTGAGATATTTGAAACACCGCAGGTACTTTTAGCGCCTGGTGCTATATCCTGAAGCATATCCATGAAATTCATCAGGCTGACAGCTTGAGGTTGCTGGATATTGACAGGCGTTACAATTCCGTCAACCCAGATGTTCTCATTTGGAATTCCAGCTTCGTTTGCAGCATAGAGAAGCTCGACACAAAGAGCAGCACGCTCATTTTCGTCTCTTGGAAGTCCGTCAGGTCCCCACATTAAAGCACAAAAATGGGCATTATGCTCAGCAGCAAGAGGAATCATTCTCTCATAACGTGCAGGAATAGCCATAATTGAGTTAATCATTGGAGGAAGCTTACATACAGGAAGTGCAGCTGCGATTGCATCAATATTTGATGTGTCAAGAACAAGAGGAATATCATCAACAACTTCCTGAACTGTCTGAACAACCCATGGCATAAGATCCACACCATCTTTCTTCGCAGGGCCTAAGTTAATATCAATCCAGTCGACTCCTTTGGATTTCTGAAAGAGTGCCTCTTCCTGAATTGGCTTAGGATCACGTTCTTTGAAACCTCTTCCAATTTCCTTACCAATAACATTTAAACTTTCACCAATTACCTGAAAACTCATATACAACCTCCAGAGCTATTATTTGTTAAATGTACGAATTTCAACTAAAAAAGGCGGCTGTAAGACAGCCGCCGTATTTTATTTAACTTTTGTTTTAAGAAAAGCAGGAATATGTGCTGCTTCTCTTGGACCTACTGTAATTGTCCAGCCTGGTAGTTCTTCTTCAACATCACCAGCAATAGCTGCTGCATAACCAGGAATAACAATCTCAGTATGTTTAACTTTATCCATAATACCGCATTTCTTAACGAAAGTTCCAACATCATCACCACCAAATTTACCGGCAGCCCATGCAGTAAGAACTGATAGACCTTCAGCTTCTTTAATAAGAAGGTAACAGGGAACTCTACTGCCTTCAATCTCACCAGATACGATAAAATAGGTAAGAGCAAAGTTAGTTGTAATAAGAATCGGAGAATTTTCATCCGGATTGTTAAGCTCGTAAATACCTTCAGTTACAGTCATTGGTCTCTGTGGATCTGTAAAGATATTTAGTTTTTCAAGTAGAAGCGGAAAGAGTGTCTCTGTTGTGAAATCACTCAATACAACAATTCCGCCGTATTTTGCAATAAACATACCGGCAATCATTGCTTCCATATCAACATTTGAAGCCATTTCAGATGGAAATGTAATTGAAGGGAATCCTAAAGAACGGTTTCCACCTTTTAAAGCTGCTTTTCTTAAAGCAATCTGATCTTCAAAAGCCTGCTTCATTTCTCTTGAGCCAGAATCGAGTACTAAATCTTTAAGACCCATTCCAGTCAGCTTGTCAGAAAGAGCAATAAGACCGTCAATCGTATCAGCCTTGATAGCTAGTGGAAGATCTTTATCTTTTGCAATTGCACCAAACGCATCAACTGTTGCTTCTGTTGCAGCATAGAGAAGGGGCCGTTTAAACGCGGAAGCTTCTGCTCCGGCTTTCATCACATCTTCATTTTCGGTCATTAGAATCAGGTTGAATTCAGAAGTCTCTGCAATCTTCTTTGCACAGGCTGCAAATGCATCCATGTCACCGTTTGCATCTTTAAGTGCAACAAGCTCAGGGCGAAGGTTAAGACCAACTCTTTCATACTGGAAAGCATTCCAGACTTTAAGTTTTGCTTCAAGGTCACCATCACTGATATCAGAGCTGATTGTTGCTGCAAGAAGAGTAGGGTTGAAAAATGTTTTTTCATGACGGTACATAACAGTCTCACCGCC